>ULVU01024875.1_pt1 | contig 36381 bp, 29 predicted proteins | sample 1959731 | NCBI WGS metagenome assembly ULVU01 (sample SAMEA4835794, study PRJEB28245) | human gut metagenome | biome: gut microbiome; material: fecal sample | place: Denmark | collected 2008 | reverse complement strand
CACCCGATAATTTGACCTCTCCCAGTCCGAACAAGTGAAAGGGTTATTTTTTAACTCCGATTAGGAGCAACTCTTTCGCTGTTCCTTGAAAATTGAATATATAGGCACACCGGACTTTAGTTCTGATGATGAGCCACCTTATCGGGTACGCCAAGACCTCTGAAACGGAGCGAGCGAGAACCCCCGGTAAAAGTGTCAGGCTGCACCTGATACGGCGATGACAGTCAGAATGATAATGATACTTCTCTACGGAGCTGGCGGAGAACCCGGCAGAGGTGAAATTCCTATGACACGGTTTCGCAAACCGTGACCGATGTGCTTCCCACACAAAGCAACAGCTTTACGCAGGGGGTGTTGAAAACAAATACTGCGTTGATACATAGCCGTCTATACACAGTCGGCTATAAATCTATCGAAAGGAGGAAAGCCAATGCCTAACTGTAAAACCATTGCTATCTGCAATCAGAAGGGCGGCACAGGCAAAACGACCACAACGGTCAATTTAGGGATAGGGCTTGCAAAGCAAGGTAAAAAGGTACTCCTTGTAGACGCCGATCCGCAGGGCGACCTCACGACCTGTCTTGGATGGAAAGATAATGACAGTCTGCCGACTACCATTACCACCAAGTTATCCGAGATAATGCGTGAAGAAAACGGAAACCCGAATTTCGGTATTCTGCATCACGAGGAAAATGTTGATTTGCTTCCCGCAAACCTTGAACTGTCCGCTATGGAAATGATGCTTGTAACGACTATGAGCCGTGAAACCGTTTTGAGAACCTATCTGAATAAGGTAAAGAACGATTACGAATATATCCTGATCGACTGTATGCCTTCCCTCGGTATGGTAACTCTGAACGCTTTAGCGGCGGCAGACAGCGTAATCATCCCCGTTCAGGCTCAGTATCTTCCCGCAAAAGGAATGACACAGCTTATGCAGACCATCGGGAAGGTCAAGCAGCATATCAACCCCAGCCTGAAGATTGACGGTATCTTACTGAATATTGTAGATAACCGAACAAACCTTGCGAAAAGCACGGCGGACGCACTGCGGAAAAACTACGGAAGCGTGATTAAGATATATCACTCAGCCATTCCTATGGCAGTAAAAGCCGCAGAGGTAGCGTCGAAAGGTGTCAGCATATATAAGTATGAACCGAACAGTCCTGCGGCGAAGGCTTACGCTGAATTGACAAAGGAGGTGTTAGCCGATGGCAGGAAGAAAGAGCGACTTCACTCTGCCGACGCTCGATGACCTGTTCTCTACACAGGAAATGAGAGACGATGCGAAACTCGCAAAAATCCGGGATATTCCCTTAGAGCTGATTGACGATTTTCCCGACCACCCTTTTAAGGTGCGTGACGATGAAGATATGATGCAGCTTGTTGAGAGCATCAAGGAGCGTGGGGTTATCACACCGGCAACAGTCCGTCAGAAAGAGGACGGCAGATATGAGCTTGTTTCGGGACACAGACGAAAACGAGCGTGTGAGCTTGCAGGCTTTGAAACGCTCAGATGTGAGGTAGTTGACCTTACAAGAGATGAAGCAACCATCTTAATGGTGGAAAGCAATTTTCAAAGGTCACAAATACTTCCCTCGGAAAAAGCCTATGCCTACAAAATGCGGTTGGAAGCAATGAAAAGACAGGGTGAACGCAAAGATTTAACTTGTGCACCAGTGGGGCACAAGTTGGAGGGAACTAAGTCAAGAGATATTCTGAGTGATGAAGTTGGCGAAAGCCGTGAACAAATTCGCAGGTATATTCGCCTTACCAATCTTGTCCCTGAACTGCTTGATCTTGTGGACGAAGGCAGAATGAAAATGCGACCTGCCGTTGAGATTTCTTTTCTTAACGAGGACTGTCAGCGTGACTTGGTGGATGAAATTGACCTGAACGACTGCACCCCGTCCCACGACCAAACAATCCGTATGCGAAAGATGTTTGACGAAGGAAAGCTCACGCCCGAAGCCATACAAGCCATTATGTCGGAGCAGAAGCCCAATCAGCGAGAGAGAATTGTGCTGAGTGGGGATAAGGTACGACAGTATATCCCGAAGAATATTCCCCTTAACCAAACGGAGGATTATGTCTGCAAGGCTTTGGAGCATTATGCGAGCTATTTGAGAAAACGGGCAGAGCGTGACGCAAGGTAGCAGGAGTAACATTTCCGTTTCCCCTTCCTCACACTCTAACCCCTAAGTACAAGCTAACCTACCGAAGAAAGATATATAACTATCTCTCAATATATATCTATCTCCATAACTTAAAGCTATCTCAAACAAATCGCATCATTTCCACTTGAAGGAGGTGGTTGCTAAAATTAAAGATTACCCTGTTCGCACCTTTGTCAAATTGCGGAGAACTTTCTACAATGAAGGCGAAAGGAGCGAAACGAAATGAAAAACAAAATCTTATGCTTTGGCTTGGTTCTCATTTTCCTTGCCTCAATGTGCGGATGTAACGCAGAAAAAGCCGATGTTTTGGAAAACTCGGATATAGCCGACTGTTCTTCTTCGGTGAGTAATACGGAAACTTCCGATGAAACGGATACAACCGTAGAAAGTGAACCTGAAAAAGCAACAGAAACGGCAATAACGACATCGGAGCCAGCTTCGGAAACAAACGAGCCTGAAACTGCTCCAACGGAGAGCAAGAACCCCGTTGAAACCGAAAAAACGGATATTCCAGCCGCACCAAAGACAGAAACAGAAACACCAAAGCCCGAAGCACCCAAACCGACCGCAAGCGAAGAAATAAAAGAGCCGGAAAAGCCTGTCCAGCCGGAAAAAGAAGCTCCGACAGAACAGCCTACGGAAGAAGTAAAGCCAAAAACAGCTTACGACTACGAGTTTGACATTGAAGCAATCCGAAACGACCTCATTTCCCTCGGCTGCTCTATGGGACTTATCCATATTACTACCGATGACGGAATGAAGATTACACCGGACAATGCTTCGTGGGCGACGCCTGTTACGGCTTCCGAGTCGTTTCAGGGAGAACGTCTGAAAAGAAAACTTACGGACTATGTGCAGTCGATGCCGGATATTATCACCGCTTACGGCGGCGCACCAATCGAATACTTCACGATATATATTGAACCGCTTGGAAGCGGCAACTACCGGATATACTTCCTGTACTGAGTTCGTGAGAACCTACCCTCTGCCCGAAAAGACAGGGGGCTTTTTTTATACCCAAATCAAGAAAGGACGGTTAAACCGAAATGAAAAATTTTGCAAAATCCAAAGGAAAGCGCATAACCGCCGCACTCCTGTGTGCCGTTATGTGCATTATGTCCCTTCCGCTTTCCGCCTTTGCCTTTACAGCAGAGGAAGGAAAAACCGTGGACGCATACTACGGCGACCGCTATATCGGATCGGACGGCGACTATTACTATTCTCCTGAAAGTTATCAATATATTGCTTATGATGAGAATGGCAACACGAGCCTTCATTCTGCGGGTGGAGTCCACAGAAGAACCAAGCTGATGATTAAGGACAGCAGTGGTTCCCGACAGATTATGTGTATTGAGTCCGGTATTGATTATAACGCAGGAGGAACCTATAACAGCGTAAACGGCAAGAACAGCTCATATTTTCAGAACCTGCCGACAACGGCACAGTACGGAATTATGCTGACCTCCGTGTACGGCTGGCGACCGGGTAAAACGGCTCCGATCAGCGGTACAAACGAGGATGATTTTTCATACGCTACACAGACAATTTTGTGGGAATATCAGCAGCAGCTTCGCACCTCTCCTACCACGCTGAAAGCAAACAGCTACGGTATCCCTGCCGACACCTACTATCAGTGCCTAAAAGGCAGACCTGCCGAGAAGTGCTATAACTGGCTTCTTACGCAAATGCAGAGCCACGCAACCATACCGAGCTTTGCTTCCAATAAGAGTAGCTCTGCAACCACATATACGCTGAAATACAATCAGGCGGCAGATAATTACAGCCTTACGCTGACCGACACAAATAATACGCTGTCGGATATTAAGTTCAGCGCAAGCGGTATTACCGTTTCAAGAAGCGGCAATAAATACACCTTCACTTCAAATAAGATGATTGAAACCGCTGTGAGTGTTACGGCTCAAAAGAATGTACCCGGTATTGACGGCAACTTCCTCGTTTGGGGATACCCCGGAAAGCAGACAATGATGTCGGGTGCGGAAGATCCGGTCGTATTCTATCTCAAAATCAAGACGGAAACCACCGGAGTCGGTCATATCGTGAAGCACTCCGAGGACGGAAAGGTGGCAAATATTAAGTTCAATATTGCCGGAAACGGCGTTAATCAGACCGTCACCACAAAGGCGGACGGCACAGTGGATATTGAGCTTATGCCCGGCGTATATACCGTTACGGAGCTGACCGAGGACAAGTATGAGCCGCAGAATGTGCAGAGGGTTACGATTGTATCGGGAAACACCTCAACGGTCACATTCAGCAATACACTCAAGCGTGGCGACCTTCAGGTAATCAAATCCTCCGAGGACAATCTTGTGGAGGGCGTTACCTTCCACCTTTACGGCACTTCGCTTTCGGGTATTGCCGTAGATGAATATGCCGTAACAGATAAGAACGGTGTTGCAACCTTTATGGATGTCCTGATTTCAGGCACAACGCCCTACAACATCGAGGAAGTGAACACAGCTATCCGTTATGTAGTCCCTGCTAATCAGACCGCACCTGTTAAGTGGAAAGAGGTTACTACCCGCAACTTCACAAACATTCTCAAAAAGTTTACCGTGACCGTGACAAAGAGCGACCGTGAGGAAGGCACCGCACAGGGCAACGCTTCTCTTGCCGGAGCTGTTTACGGTATCTATAAGGGAGAAACCCTTGTGGACAAATATGTTACGGATCAGAACGGGCAGTTTGCCACAAAGGAATATGTCTGTGCCGATGACTGGACGGTGCGTGAAATCACCCCGTCCGAGGGTTATCTGCTTGACACCACAATCCACAAGGTCGGCGCTGAACCGCAGCTCTATACTGTGGAACACAATCAGACTGCAAACGATGTTAACGAGCAGGTCATCAAGGGCAATATCGCCATCATCAAGCACACCGACGATGGAGAAACCAAGATTGAAACGCCTGAAAGCGGTGCAACCTTTGAAATCTATCTCAAATCCGCAGGAAGCTATACTGCTTCTGAGGAAGATGAGAGAGATATTATCGTCTGCGACGAAAATGGATTCGGGCAGACAAAGGATATGCCTTACGGCGTATATACCGTTCATCAGACCTCTGGCTGGGAAGGCCGTGAGCTGATGAAGGACTTTGATGTGTTCATTGCTCAGAACGGACAGACCTACCGTTACCTAATCAACAATGCCAATTTTGAAAGCTATATCAAGGTAGTCAAGGTGGACGCAGAAAGCGGCAAGACCATTCCTTATGCCGGAGCAGGCTTTCAGATTTATGATCCGACAGGAAATCTTGTTACGATGTCCTTTACCTATCCGACGCCGACAACAATCGACACCTTTTACACCGATGCAAACGGCTGTCTTGTGACACCGGAGAAGCTTGAATACGGCAAGGGATATTCCCTTGTGGAGGTTCAGGCTCCCTACGGATATGTTCTCGACAGCACTCCTGTGTACTTCGATGTAACGCAGGATAACGCCACCGAAGAAAGCGGGGTTACAGTGATAAAAGTGGATAAGCCGAATATGGCGCAGAAAGGCACAATCACCGTAGAGAAAACCGGCGAAGTGTTCTACGGAGTAAGCGTAAGCGGCTCGGAGGATACCGAGGTTATTTATCAGCCGATTTATGAAATCGCCGGACTTTCGGACGCAGTTTATGAAATCCGTGCAGCCGAGGATATTATCACTCCTGACGGAACAGTACGCTTTACAAAGGGCGAGGTTGTGAATACCGTTACTACGGGCGAGGACGGTTTTGCCAAGAGCCGTGAACTCTATCTTGGCAAATATGAAGTGCAGGAAATCAAAGCACCTTACGGTATGGTGTTGAATAATGAAATCCATACCGCAGAGCTTGTGTACGCCGGACAGAATATTTCCGTGACGGAAACAGCCACCTCTTTTGTGAACGAAAGACAGAAGGTTGAAATCAGCTTGAAGAAAACGCTTGAAACAAGCGACCTTTTCGGTATCGGACAGAACGGTGAAATGAAAAACATCAGCTTCGGTCTGTTTGCCGCAGAGGAGCTTGTATCTGCAAGCGGTACTTCTATCCCTGCTGACGGGTTAATTGAAATCGTTACCCTTGATGAAATCGGAAACGGTACAGTTAAAACCGACTTGCCTATGGGCGGCTACTATGTGAAAGAGCTTGCCACCGATGAGCATTATATCCTCTCGGATACCAAGTACCCCGTAACCTTTGAGTATGCGGGACAGGAAACCGCAAAGGTTCAGCTTGCGGTCAATGACGGCGAAGCAATCGAAAACGACCTTATCTACGGCTCTGTTTCCGGCAGGAAGCTCGATGAAAACGGCGAACCTCTCGGCGGTGCGCTGATCGGACTCTTTAAGTCCAACGATACCGAGTTTACAAAGGAAAACGCTTTGATGACTGTCACTTCAAAAGAAGATGGCAGTTTTTCTTTTGATCAGATTCCCTTCGGTATTTGGTATGTAAGAGAAATCGAGCAGCCGACAGGTTTTGTCCTGAATGAAACTGTATATGAAGTGAACATTGCCGAAAATGAACAGATTGTCGAAATCGAAATCGTAAACGAGTTCGTGCGTGGCAATATCACGCTTACCAAAGTGGATGCAGACTTCCCCGCCAACAAGCTGACCGGAGCAACCTTTGAAGTTTATCAAGACAACAACGCTGACGGAAAGCTGGATGACGGCGATACGCTGATCGGTACTCTTACCGAAAGCGAAGCAGGAATTTATGAGATGAAAGACCTGCTTTACGGTCACTATCTCGTAAAGGAAAGCAAAGCCCCGGACGGCTTCCTGCTTGATACGGGCGTCTATTGCGTATTCATTGAAACGGACGGTATGACCTATTCCGTGGAAAACAAGGCAGGCGTAGGCTTTATCAACGAAGCAATGAAAGGAAACCTGAAAATCGTCAAGACCTCAAGCGACGGTAAGGTGGAAGGCTTCTCCTTCCGCATTACCGGAGCAAACGGCTATGATGTAACGCTCAAAACCGATGAGAACGGCGAAATCTTTATCGAGGGACTTCGTATCGGTGAATACACCGTGTCCGAGGTAGCCGACGAGGTATCTGCACCTTACTCCCGACCTGCCGATAAAAAGGCAAATGTTATGACCGACTCCACCACGATTGTGGAAATGCACAATGTTGTCATTGACACTCCGAAAACCGGAGATAACAGCAAGCTCGGTTTGTGGCTTGCCTTGCTCGGCGTTTCCGCTGCCGGTATCGGCGTGACAGTCTATGCAGGATTTAAGAAAAAGAAAAAGGAGGATGCTGAATAATGGAACCTAAAACAATTATCGCAATCGTTTTGGTCGCCTTTATCGTAGGCGGCTTTATCTTTCTTCAGGTAAAAAACAGAAAGAAGAAATAACCTACAGGGGCGGATATTGTCGGGGTCCCCACGGAGTCGTTTAGACTTCGTGGGGAGAGGAGGAGCAACGGAGCGTAGTTTGCGACGACGATCCGCCCCTTATTCTTTTAAGGAGGAACCTATGAAAACAATGAAAACAGTTGAAAGCCGGGTTCTGCAAATTCTTCAGGACTGTCCCGAAACGAGAAATGAGGATATGCTGCTTTTCTACCGCTACTACAACCGATATGCCGACTATCTCCGTGCAGGCGAGCTTCCGCTTGAAGATTTGGCATATAACTACAAGGTATACGGACTTCCGTGCTTTGAGTCTATCCGCAGAGCAAGGCAGCGTGTGCAGTCCCTGTTTCCTGAGCTTTCCCGCAATAACGCCAACGAACAGGACGGCTCTGTTGTAATCGTAATCAACATTAACGGAGGGTAAGGCAATGGGCAAGGAAAAACGAATGATCGGAGATTATACGGTACTCAGTTCGGTCAATGTAGGAGAAAAGGAAATCATCATTGCCTCCAATGAGCAAAGCACGGACGGAGCGAAATTTTTGTGCGGCTTTGTGGAGCGAAACGACCTTTTTGAACTGTGCAAGGAATGTGTGGTAAGCGATGACTATATCGAAATCGCCCACACTTTCGGTAGCCGTGTGACAGGCGAAGCGGAGCTTTTCAAGGAGCAGGTCAAAAAGTTAGATATTCCCATCACGGTCATTACCGAAGCAGACTGTATTCCCGACCATTATTCCAAAGACATCAACGGCAAGGTTATTGCCATTGATCCAAAGGCATTAAAGCCTGAATTTCAGAGAGCTGACAGACAACTCTACTTGGTAACAGGCGGTTTCGGTGCTTCGGCAAACAGTCGTGGAAGTGCTGTGTTCTGCACCAATCTTCATACCGGGAAAAACACCCGATTTGAACGAATGGATGTTATGGGCGAGGTAAAGCTCGAATGTATGCCGGACTGGGCAAAAGAAAAAATTGATGCTATGAACCGAAGCCATAAAAGCAAAGACAGAGAACGATAAGGAGGTACAGACCTATGAAAGATACAATTACCCTTCAGCAGAAGGTCAAAGTCTTAAACAAGCTCTTTGATGCGAAATGCAGAACCGAAAAGGGCTTGCAGGGACTTTCTATGGAAAGCATTTTGAAAATCCCGAACATCACCATTCAGGATATGACGGTGATTATGGAGCTTCAGAAAGCAACCAAAGCGGGAAAGCTGTTCTCCTATTTAGGCGGTGGTACAGATGAGCAGCAAACAGAATGACCGCCATATTATCTGGAGCGATATTCACCTTGATTTTGAGGACTGGCGGGCAGACCTTGAAGAACAGTACCCCGACCTGTCCGAAGATGAACTGATACGGAAAATGTACGAAATCAATTCCGACTATCTCGGTGACGAGCGTATGAACCTGAATGTTCAGCTCTCACAGCCCATCTTGGTTGTGGCAGACATCGGGCGTTGGGACGGTCGTTATGACGGATATGCGGAAATCAAGACAGGCAATATCAAAGACTGTTTGTATTCCGAAATGGATATGTGCGAGTGGTATGTGGATAAGTACGGAGATCTCCGTGCCGACGCCGTTCATCACGACGGGACAAATCACTACCTCTACCGTGTGTATAAGGACACCGCAACAGACAGTCAGATTGAAAATCTCAAAGCAAAGATTTACGATGGCAAGGCAACACGAGCCGATATAACGAGAGTGACAAGGCGGCTCGGTGATGAAATTGCCGCCGTTTACGGGTTCGATATTCCCCGGCAAAAGAAAAATATCGAGAGAGCGAGGTGAAAATATGGATTACCGAATTATGAACCCTGCCGAAAGAAAATATACCTTCCGCCAAAGCCAGCAGATTTCTATGCAGACGGGACTTATCGGGTATTTGAGAGCAGACTTCGGCAGTACGGGCAAAGAGTTTTATTCCACTTGGAACGATTTCAGAAAGGACTTAAAGACCGACGATTTCAAAAAGGAATTTGACTTGGTGATAAACTCCTACCGTTTCGGGGACGGCGAGTTTTTAATCGGCAGAAGCGCTATGTCAAAATTCTGCTATGAACACCCCGAAAGCAGCTACGAGGATGACCGTAACCATTACGGCGTCCGTGTTGATACCAAGCGGTATTCCTACCTTATGCGGTTAAATCCCAACCGTGGAGAGTACAATCTGTACTGCTATTGCTATCAGCGTGAGTGGCTTGACAATCATCTGCAAAAAGCCGAGAAAGGCATCCGCTTTATTGATCCGCACTACAAAGAGCAGTTCACTATCCCTGACGGAGATAAAATCCGCATAACTTTAAGCAGCGGCGAGCATTACGACAGAGAGTGCAGATATATCGACGATTACCACCTTGAGGTGGGCGACAATCTTTATCATATCTGTGAGTTTGCCGAGAGAATGGAGCAAAACGGAAATACCGTTATTCCGCTTCGCTCCTCTCTGCCGGAGCAATGCTATGTGTACTTGCCGACAAGTAATGAAATTGGCATTATCAAAAAGGTCGAAACCGGATATTACAAAACAGACCTGACAGACGGCATCCCCGGTGAAATGAAAGAGCTTGCCGACTCTATGAACCGTAAGCTCGGTGTTACAAAGGGGCAAGCCGAAGCAATGAAGGCAGGCTCAATGTTTGGATGGAAAGTCCCTGCCGCCGATCCGAAAAACTATGACGAGAACGGAGAACCCGTAAAGCCAAAACGGAACAAAGAATATGAAAGATAAGGAGGTGTTTCCCGATGGCTCGTAAGTATGACCTTATTTCCGAACTGTACGACCGTACCTGCAAAACGGTGGTATCCTCTCCGCAGAATTGGAAAGCCTTTTTGACTTCTGCCTGCCGAAACTATAAGTTGCGCTTCGATGAACAGCTTTTGGTGTTCGCACAGCGACCGGACGCTACAGCAGTTCTTGAAATTGAGCGTTGGAACGGCACTTTCGGCAGATGGGTTAATCGAGGTGCGACCGGTATTGCGGTCTTTGACGATGTAAGCAGAAGCCGCCAGCGCCTTATCCATTACTTTGACATTTCCGATACCCATCCGAGCAAGTATTCCCGTCCCGTTCCCATTTGGGAAATGAAGCCGGAATATGAGCAGGAAATCACCGAAACCCTTGAAAGCACCTTCGGAACGCTGGATAACAGCCAAAGCCTTGCGGACGCAGTTATGAGTGCGGCACAAAACGCCGCCGAGGATAATCTTCCCGATTATACCCGTGATTTACTCTACTCGGTAAGCGACAGCTTCTTGGAGGAACTGGACGAGGACAATATTTCCTCCATATACAGAAAAGTTGTTACCAGCAGCGTGGCATATATGATGATGGAACGGCTCGGCATTGATACAGAGGAATATTTCGAGCGTGAAGATTTTGAGGGTATTATCAATTTCAATACGCCCGCTACACTCAATGCCCTGGGCTTTGCCACCAGCGACATTGCCGAAATGGGACTTACCGAGATTGCAAAAACGGTGATGTCCCTTGAAAGGCAAAATCGCATAATTGCGGAAAACAGAAAGCCTGATTACAATATAGGCAGAAATCAAAACACAGAAAGGAGTCCACAAAATGAACGAGCTGACATACACGATGCAGGGCGATTACAGACTGCCCAATCTGACCTTACCGGAACAGCCGGAAGCGCCGATGGGACGCTACTCCCGAATGAGGGCGAAGTACCTGAAAGAGAACCGCAAGGTGCTGTACTACAATCTCCTGACGAGCTGCAAGCTGAGCGAGCATCTGACGCAGATCGAACAGACGGCGACCGAAATGGAGGAACGCCTGACGAAAGAGATGGCGGTGAAGGAAAGTTTGACCGAGAGCCTGAAAGCGTCGGATATGATGAGTTGGGTTCGGAAGATGAACAATCTGAAGAACCGAGTTCAGGAAATCGTGATGAAGGAAGTAATCTTCGCTTAGAGTATTACGACCGAAGTAACGAGGACAGAAGCCTGCCGTTCTTCGGTCACGATGATACGATTCGTGAAATCCTTGCAACCACACCCCACCTGAAAGCCACCAAAGATGAAATCCGTGCATTTTATGAAAGCGTAGCCGACGAGGACAAGCGCACCGAGTATATCAAGGGCATTTTCAATAATGATTATACCGAAGTGATACTCAGTGACGGCAGACGAGTCGGCTACAAGACTTATCAGAATGTGCTTCAGCTTTGGGAAGGCAGTTATCTTAGCCGTACAAAGCAGAGCTTTTACGACTGGGGCGTGATAGCCAAACATTTTGAAGCAATGCGTCTTTTGGGCGAGCTTCAGGACACAATGAGACCCTTGCCCTCAATGGATGGGCAGATGAGCTTAATGTTCGATTACGAAGCAGAGGTAACGAAACCCTCTGCTTTTTCCTTTTCTCAGGAGATTATCGACACTGTTCTCACCTGTGGAAGCGGCGTGTCGGAGGGAAAGTTCCGCATCTATGAGCAGTTCCAAAAGAGCCTTTCCAAGAAAGAAAATGTGGATTTCCTGAAAAATGAATACGGTTGGGGCGGTTCTTACCCTGTCATTACCGGAACGGGCATTGATGAAATGCACGATGGTAAAGGCATCAAAATCTCTAAGAATGTAAACGGCGAAGAAGTCAAAGTGCTTCTGAATTGGAATCAGGTTGAAAAGCGCATTTCTGAGCTTATCAAAATGGATAGATACCTGAACCCGAAGGAAAAGGAACTCTATCCTGCGTGGCTTGAGCAACACGAAATTCGCCGTGCCGAAGCCGCAGAGGAACGCAGAAAGCGAGAAATCCTTTTTACTGCACCACCCGAAAAAGAATTTGGTGAAACAATACCGTATTCCTTTGAGCCGGAATATAGACTTCTAAGCAGGCTGAAATCTGATTGCGAATACTTCTTAGGTGAAGGAGCAAGAGCAGAAAAACACTTATGGGCAGGAAGCGTGGAGAAGCAGATTGAAAAAATGCGTGAACTCTACGACCAACTCCCTGAGAAGCCTGAGTGGTTATCGAAGCAGGATATTGATAACTACGAAAGGCAAATGACGGAAGCAACACCCGACCAAAACAAAGACCGTTATGAATATCATCTCGGCAACACCGTCTATATCGGTGCAAACGAGTATGAAATTCTGTCCTTTGACAATGACCGGGTAATGCTCTATGATACGCAGTTCCCGTTGTTCAATAAGGAAATGAACCGTGTAGAGTTCGACCAAAAGGTGCAGGAAAATCCGATGAACGACCACCTGAAGGTCAAGGATATTCCAACCGAAGAAACCCCGGACAACACGCAAGTGAGAATATCTTTGGATAGCGGAAATGACCTTGTTCATTGGATATATTTTAATCCCGATGCAAATGCCGGAGGTCAGTATGTCTCAGGTGATTTGAGCTTCTCTGTTTTCGAGGAACTCATCGAGCAGTATGATATTGCGAATCATCCCGAAAACACGGATAGGTTTGTTGCCGACCTTGAAGAAATGTCGGATCAGTTTTTGGCTGACATCAACACGCCGTTCTTTATGGAAGCGGAAAACGACTATGAGATGGACTGCGACTATACCCGGTTCACCCCCGAAAACATTCTCAAAATCCACAAGGATATTCAGCAATTTGAAGCGGAACATCAAGCAGAACTCAACAGAATGGCTGGGCAGAATGAGCCGAACGCCTTGCCGGTTTATGACCGTATAAGAGAACCGTACAGAGGGTATCTTGCTGTAAAATCCGAAAACCCCGACAGCCTTGTATTGTATCAGGTTGGGGATTTTTATGAAGCCTACGGCGAGGACGCACAAAAGATTGCTGAAGCTCTTGACCTTGTGATGACCTCCCGTGCGATAAGCGACAGCGAGAGAATTCCTATGGTGGGCTTCCCGCAGCACGCCCTCGAAACTTATATGAATATGCTGACCGACAGAGGTTTTGACCTTGCGGTTTCAACCGTTGACGGCAGCGAGCGCAAGGTTCTTTCCATTGTTTCAACGAATAAGGAAGATCCGGTACAGTCGAAGCCTATCGGCAGAATTGATTATCTTCATACGGACGGGCGTGTTCGTGAGAGCATTGAATACACAAGTCCCTATCAGTTTGAAAAGGACATTAAGGAAGAAAATTACTACGGCGTTCCGATGAAAATTGTTCTGTATAAGGACAGGGACGGAACGACTATTCCGCAGGGCTTTATCTCTCAGCTTGATCCTCCGCCGCAAGGCGTTGAGATTATCGATAGCCCATATCTGAAATCTTCTCTTGATATTGCAAAGGAGATTATTGACGAATACTGTCGAGAAGAATTTGAGCGTGACGAAGGTGCAGAATATTCCAACCTTTCCGAAGTCAATGTGGCATACACTACGACCGAGGACGATAAGCACGAAATTCAGGCGAATGTCAACCTTGTAGACTTCCGCATTGAAACCCTTGTTGACGGTACGGTTATCCGCACTGAGCAGTACGACAGCCTTGAGGATATGACCGAGCGAGGTCTGAAGAACCTTTCCTTTGATGACCTTGTTTTCCTGTCCGAAGAAGAACTTGAGCGTGTGGAAAAGGCTTCTGCCCCCGTTGTCCCTGCTTGGGAACAGCCGAAGAAAAACAAGGTGCAAACCTTTGACCTGCATCCTGAAATTCCAATGTCCGAGCGACACAACTTTGACCTTGCCAACAACGAGATTACGGAGGTAAACAAAAAAGAGCGTTTCCACCGAAATTATGCGGCGATTACGGTCTTGAAAAGATGTCAGGAGGAAAACCGATTTGCCACACCTGACGAGCAGAAAATCTTGTCGAGATATGTCGGTTGGGGCGGTATCCCCGAAGCCTTTGACGAACGAGCAGGAGCTTGGCACACCGAGTATGCGATGCTGAAAAACATCCTGCCACCGGAAGAATATGAGTCGGCAAGAGAAAGCACCTTGACGGCTTTCTACACCCCGCCTACGGTTATTAAAGCCGTATATAAGGCAATGGAGCAGTTAGGCTTCCGTGAGGGAAATATCTTGGAGCCGTCCTGCGGTATCGGTCACTTTATTGGTATGCTGCCCGACTCAATGCAGGAAAGCAAGGTTTATGGCGTAGAGCTTGATACCGTTTCGGCGGGTATTGCACAGCAGTTATATCAAAAGACCTCTATTGCCGCACAAGGCTTTGAGGAAGCAAATCTCCCCGACAGCTTCTTTGACGCCGTTGTGGGCAATGTGCCTTTCGGGGATTTCAAAGTTCCTGACAAGAGATACGACAAGCACAAGTTCCTGATCCACGACTACTTCTTTGCAAAGTCCCTTGATAAACTCCGACCGGGCGGCGTTATGGCGCTCATCACGAGCAAAGGAACGATGGAAAAGGAAAATCCCGCAGTTCGTAAGTATATTGCACAGAGAGCCGATCTGCTCGGCGCAATCCGTCTGCCGAATAACACCTTTAAGGGTAATGCCGGAACGGAAGTCGTTTCGGACATTCTCATTCTGCAAAAACGTGACCGCATTGTAGATATTGAGCCTGATTGGGTGCATCTCGGCACAGACGAAAACGGCATTACGATGAACAGCTACTTTGTAGAGCATCCCGAAATGATACTCGGTGAGATGAAAATGGTATCGGGGCGTTTCGGTCCCGAACCCTCCTGTGTACCGTATGAGGGCGCTGACCTTGCAGAGCAGCTCAGTGAAGCCGTTGCAAACATTCACGGTGAGATTACGGCGTATGAAGTGGAAGATGAACTCACCGAAGAAGATAATTCCATTCCCGCCGATCCGACCGTGAGAAACTTTTCCTATACGCTTGTGGACGGCAAAATCTACTTCCGTGAAAACAGCCGTATGGCTCCGGTAGATGTATCTGCCACCGCAGAAAACCGCATTAAGGGTATGATTGCAATCCGTGACTGCGTCAGGAATCTGATTGAGTTACAGACCGAAGATTACCCCGACTCGGCAATCAAGGAGGAACAGTCAAAGCTAAACAGCCTCTATGATACCTTTACGGCAAAGTACGGTCTTATAAACAGCCGTGCCAATTCTTCCACTTTCTCACAGGACAGCTCGTTCTCTTTGCTCTCGGCTCTTGAAGTCTTGGGCGATGACGGGCAGCTTGAAAAGAAAGCGGATATGTTCTTTAAGAGAACAATTAAACCCCATACCCCTGTTACTTCGGTAGACACTTCGAGCGAAGCACTTGCCGTATCTATGGGCGAAAAAGCCTGTATTGATATGGAATATATGTGTCAGCTTTCAGGCAAAACCGAGGAAGAAATCTTTACCGACCTTAAAGGTGTTATCTTCTTAAACCCGATGTACGGGTACGGGAACAGCTCCGAAGCAAAGTACCTTATGGCTGACGAATACCTCTCCGGCAATGTCCGTGAGAAGCTCGCCTGGGCAAAAAAATCCGCACAGCTTTCACCCGAAGATTACAGTATCAATGTGGAAGCGCTCCAAAAGGTGCAGCCGAAAGACCTGACGGCAAGTGAGATTTCCGTCCGTCTCGGTGCGACTTGGCTTCCGCCTGAGATTGTCGAGCAATTTGTGTTCGAATTCTTGGGTACGCCGAGATATGCACAGTGGAACATCAAAATCCATTTTTCCGAGTACACGGGAGAATGGAATATCGAGGGCAAATCCTACGACCGAGGAAATGTCAAAGCGTACAGCACTTATGGCACAAGCCGTATCAATGCTTACAAGATTATCGAGGAAACGCTGAACCTGAAGGATGTGCGTATCTTCGATTATGAAGAAGATGCAGACGGCAAAAAGAAAGCAATTCTGAATAAAAAAGAAACCGCAATCGCTCAGGCAAAGCAGGAGCTTATCAAGCAGGGCTTTCAGGATTGGATATGGTCTGATCCTGAGCGCAGAGAAAGACTTTGCAAGCTCTACAACGAAAAGTTCAATAGTATCCGTCCCCGTGAGTATGACGGGAGCCATATCACATTCAATGGAATGAACCCGGAAATAGAGCTTCGGGAACACCAAAGAAATGCGGTGGCGCATATCCTTTACGGCGGCAATACGCTCCTTGCACACGCCGTCGGCGCAGGCAAAACCTTTGAAATGACGGCGGCTGCTATGGAGTCGAAACGGCTCGGATTGTGCAGTAAATCGCTGTTCGTAGTCCCGAATCACCTCACCGAACAATGGGCGTCGGAGTTCTTGCAGCTCTATCCGTCCGCTAATATTTTGGTGGCTACGAAGAAAGACTTTGAAACCAAAAACCGTAAAAGGTTCTGCGGTCGAATTGCTACCGGGGATTACGACGCTATCATCATCGGGCATTCTCAGTTTGAGAAAATCCCGATGAGCATTGAACGGCAGAGAGCTATCCTTGAACAGCAGCTTGAAGAAGTCACCAACGGTATTGCAGACCTGAAAAGAAACCGAGGAGATAATTTCTCGGTCAAGCAGTTGGAACGCACGAAAAAATCCGTTAAGCAGAAACTCGACAAGCTCAACGACCAGTCCAAAAAGGACAATGTTGTAACCTTTGAGGAACTCGGCGTGGACAGGCTTTTCATAGATGAAAGCCATTACTACAAGAACCTTTTCCTCTATACCAAAATGAGGAATGTCGGCGGTATCGCACAGACTGAAGCGCAAAAATCCAGCGATCTTTTTATGAAGTGCCGCTACCTTGACGAGATTACGGGCGGTCGTGGTACGGTATTTGCAACCGGAACGCCGATCTCTAATTCTATGGTGGAGCTTTACACCATTCAGAGATACTTGCAGTACAACACCCTTGTAAAAAACAATCTTCAACACTTTGATGCGTGGGCTTCTACCTTTGGCGAAACCGTTACGGCGGTGGAACTGACACCCGAAGGAACAGGCTACCGAGCAAAAACAAGGTTCGCAAGGTTCTACAACCTGCCTGAGCTGATGGCAATGTTCAAAGAGGTTGCGGACATAAAAACCGCAGATATGCTTGACTTGCCCGTTCCGAAAGCTGTCTATCACAACATTTCGGTTAAGCCGTCTGAAATCCAAAAGCAGATGGTAGCCGAGCTTGCAGAGCGAGCAGAAAAAGTCCGCAACGGTATGGTGGACGCAAGCGTAGATAATATGCTGAAAATCACCAACGACGGCAGAAAACTGGCTCTTGACCAACGACTGATCAACCCGATGCTCCCCGACTTTGAGGGCAGCAAGCTGAACGCTTGTGTGGACGCAATGCTTGAAACTTGGGAAAAAGGAAAGGAAAAACGGCTGACGCAGTTGTTCTTCTGTGACCTTTCCACCCCGAAAAACGACGGCAATTTTTCCGTGTATGATGATATTCGTAAGAAGCTCATAGAGCGTGGAGTACCCGCCGAGGAAATCAAGTTTATACACGAAGCGGACACCGAAGCAAAGAAACTTGAACTCTTTAAGAAGGTTCGCAGAGGTGATGTCCGTATCCTGATGGGAAGCACCGCAAAGATGGGAGCCGGTACGAATGTGCAGAACAAACTTGCCGCATCCAGCGACCTTGACTGTCCGTGGCGACCTTCCGATTTGGAACAGCGTCTCGGCAGAAGTATCCGTCAGGGCAACGAAAATCCCACGGTAGATATTTACCGTTTCGTGACCGAGGAAACCTTCGACGCTTACCTCTATCAGCTTGTAGAGGGCAAGCAGAAATTCGCTTCGCAGATTATGACGAGCAAATCGCCCGTCCGTTCCTGCGAGGATATTGACGAAACCGCACTGTCCTATGCTGAAATCAAAATGCTTGCGACAGGCAATCCGTATATCAAAGAGAAAATGGACTTGGATATTCAGGTTCAGAAACTGCGATTGCTTAAATCCAACTTCCTCTCTGAAAAATATGCTCTTGAAGATAAGATCATTAAGTTCTATCCGCAGGAAATCGCAAGACGGACTGATACGATAGAGGGCTTGAAATCCGATATTGAGAGAGCAAAACAGCACCCGAAACCGCTTGACGATAGCTTTATCGGAATGACGGTCAAGGGTGTTTTTTATTCCGAAAAAGCGGACGCCGGCAATGCAATTCTTGATGCGTGTCAGGCAATGACGAGTCCCGATCCGGTTTCTCTCGGAGAGTACCGGGGCTTTCAAACAGAGCTGTCCTTTGACACCTTTGAAAAGGAATACAAGGTCAAGCTCAAGGGCGAACTCGGTTATTCCGTATCGCTCGGCACGGACACCTTCGGCAACATTACCCGTTTGGATAACGCTCTTGAGGGACTTCCGAAGCGTTTGGAAATGAACGAGCAGGAGCTTGAAAATGTCAAAACGCAGTATGAAACGGCAAAGGTCGATGTGGAAAAACCGTTCAATCAGGAAGAAGAACTCAAAACCAAAACCGCAAGGCTGAACGAACTCAACGCACTTCTCAATGTGGATAAGCGTGAGAATGAAATTGTCGGCGGCGAGCCTGATGAGGGTGACGAAGAACCGACGCCAAAAAGCAAAGACCGTGAACGATGAAAGGAGTTGATGGAAATGGCGGTTGATTATAACGATCTGCTCTATGAAAAGATGCAGCAAGAATATGATGCTTTTATTGCAGGGCTGAAGCTGATGTCCAATGAGCAAGTCATAGACAGCGCTTACGAAAAGGTTATTAAGTCAGATATTCTTATCGAATGTGAGAATGGACGGCTTGACCAAAAAGAAGCAAAAGCCTTGTATCTTGAAAAGTATCCGCTTGACCGTATCTATCAGGATTGGCTCAAAAGCGATGTCAGTTATATGGGTATGATACGGGATACTATTGACGATTCCGCAAAGGATGCCGTCAAAGAGCGCAGAGAAAAACAGCGTGAAAGCAGGTGAAGTAAATGCCGTATATTGCGCCGGAGGTTATTACGGAAGCAAGACGGATGGACTTACTCACTTACCTGAGAGCCTATGAGCCGAATGAGCTTGTGAGGTTTTCCGGTAACACCTACACCACCCGCACCCACGACAGCTTGAAGATTTCCAACGGCAAGTGGATGTGGTGGTCAAGAGGTATCGGGGGCAATTCTGCCCTCGATTATCTCGTGAAGGTTAAAGGTCTTTCCTTTCTTGAAGCTGTAGAAACGATTATGGGCTGCAAGGTTGCACTTCCGACCGATTACTGCGTTCCCCAAAAAGAAACGCCGAAAAAACTCAAACTGCCCCCTAAAAGTGCTTCCACAGATAGGATTACAGAGTATCTTTTCAGCAGGGGCATCGACTATGAAATCATCACGCACTGCATACAAAAGGGGCTGATTTTTGAAAGCCTGCCCTATCACAATGCCGTGTTTGTCGGCAAGGACGAGAAAGGAATACCACGCTATGCCGCCTACCGAGCCACCAACAATTCAAGACTTATGGGTGACGCATCGGGCAGTGATAAGCACTATTCATTCCGTCTTGAAGGCTCAAACAATTCGGAAGTTCACCTGTACGAATGTGCGATTGACGCTCTTTCCTATGCGACCTTAATCAAGATGAACGGAGATGACTGGAGAAAAGAAAACCTTGTTTCCCTTGCCGGTGTTTATGCACCGAGAGAAAAAATCGAAGAAAGCAAAGTCCCCGCAGCGGTGGAAGGGTTCTTGAAAAGCCACCTGGAAATCAAGCGGATCGTGCTTCACTTTGATAATGATGAGGTCGGCAGGAAAGCGACGCAGGCGCTTCAAATCATTCTGTCCGACCGCTACGAAGTCATTGACAGTCCACCGAAATTCGGCAAGGACTTCAATGACTTTCTTTGTATGAAATTAGGAATTTACAAATCAAAGCAAAGGAGTTTTGAACGATGAATATACGAATTTATCAGGTCAATATGAAGCGTGACACCAACAATGTCGCCTTTATGAGATATGAGCTTTTGGAAAAACTGCAAGGCAGTCAATCGGTCGATTCCAAAATCTACGATAAGGTTTTTGACGGCGAGGTTAACTGCCAAACCCTCGAAGATGTGTATCAGATGTTTAATCTGAACCACCCCGAAGGTTACAAAGACCGTTCGCTTTCGGTGTCCGATGTGGTGGAAGTTATGGAAGATCCAATGCACCCGCATTGCTTTTATTTCTGCGACAGCATCGGCTTTAAGTCCATTGATTTTGAACCGAAGGACTGTCAGCTCGGCAGGACTTTTACGGAAACGGAAAAGAAAAATATGATTTCCGTTCTGCTTGTTGAGCCGAATAAGTACCCGAAGATGATTGAAATTGAGGACAGCCTTGAAGCAATGCAGAAAATCGTCGGCGGCGATATTGAAGAATATATGCCCTTTGAGGACGAGGTCGCAATCATCTGTAACGATGAAAGCAAGATGAACGGTATGCCGCCGAACCGTGCCGTATATGCCGAGCCCGAAACGGTGGAGATGAGCTATCAGGAAATGACGAAGCGCTTCCGAGAAGCCGAGAACGACCGCAAGGAACACCTCACCGGGTATGTCGTATTTACCGAGGACAGCTTCGATAAACCGTACAGCGAGGAGTCCAGAACCTATGTAATCAGCTCAAACAACAAAGCATTTCAGTCCGGCATGGGCGGTTATTCCATCTATGCTTCTTCCCTTGACGGCTCGGATAAATGTGTACGACTGGAAGCGTATATGGCTGATGAACACGGCGGCGAGAACGGTTGGAAGATTGAAAAGTGCTATATGAAAGAGAACTCCCGTGAAATGCTCGACATCATTTTCGGTCAGTTCTTTATCGCTTACGCACCTATCGAATCGGAAAACTTTCAGAGTTTGCCAAAGAACCTTGCGGAGAAGTACAAGGAAAAATTCAAATATCCCGAACGCATTGCAAAGGTAAACGGCGAGATAGTCGCCGTTCCTTTTAAGCCCGTCAGGGCAGACAAAGAACGCTGATCTCAAAGAGAAACGGGGCAACCCGGAGAGTCTGCATTATCTTAGCAAGCAGACTGTTTTTACTCCTATCGGGCAAAAAGCAGTAAATCGCTTGTTAGGGGTTGCCCCTAATACCCCATTAAGAAAGGATTTTCTATATGACAGAATTTATCTTCTTTATCGTCGGACTTTTGCTTGGCGGCTGTATAGGCGTTGTCTTTATGTGCTGCCTGCAAATCAACCGACTCTACAAAACTGATTCTATGAAAAAGGAGGTCGAAGCAAATGAAAAGAAGAACTGTTAAGAAACAGTTTTGGTTTTCCCGTGACGAAGCACAGGACTTGCAGAAGAAAGCCAAGAAAACCTGCCTGACCGAAGCCGCACTTGTGAGATTGCTTGTGCGTGGGTACGAGCCGAAGGAGCGACCTGACGAGCGTTTCTATGATGTGATGCGTCAGTTATCCTCTATCGGCAACAACATCAATCAGCTTGCGGCACAGGCAAACTCACTCAGCTTTGTCGATGCACAGAAACTTCAGAAGGAAGCCGAGCGCTGGCATAAGTTTCAGGCGGATGTGGAGCGACAGTTTCTCCGCCCCGAAAAGAGTGAGATGAAATGGCAGTAAGCAAGATATGGAAAGTGACAACCCGCCTTGACCAAGTGATTGACTATGCGACCAATCCCGAAAAGACGGCGGCAAAACAATATTCGCCGGAGCAGTATCAGGCGCTTGCCGATGTTCTCCGGTATGCAAAGGACGAGGAAAAGACTGAGCGTGAGTTATATGTGGGCGGCATTAACTGTAATGTCGCTACCGCCCGTGACCAGTTCGTAACGGTCAAAGAGCAGTTCGACAAATGCGACGGTATCCAAGCCTATCACGGGTATCTGAGCTTTAAGGACGAACCGAATATCACTCCCGAACTGGCACAGCAGATCGGAACAGAGTTTGCCAAGCGTGTGTGGGGCGACAGATTTCAGGTTGTAGTTACTACCCACCTGAACACCAAGCACCTGCATTGCCACTTTGTTGTGAACTCCGTTTCCTTTGTTGACGGGAAGCGTATGCAGAACAACGAGAAGCATTGGCGGTACTTCCGGCACATTGCAGACGAGCTTTGCAGACAGCACCAGCTTGATGTGATTGAAAATCCAAAGCGCGGCACAGGCAAAAACTACTATGCCAGGAAGCTCCACGAAGCAGGGATGCCGAACTATGTGGACTCTGCAAAAGCTGTGATTGATGAAGCGATTTCAAAGAGCAACAGCTATGCCGATTTCAAATATATTCTCCGTCAGATGGGAGCGTCCTTTGACGATTCCCCGAACCACAAGTATCAGGTACTAAGGGTAAAGGGATACCAAAAGAATATCCGGTTGACAAGGCTCGGTGACGACTATTCCCTCGACCGCATAAAGGAGCGTATCTATGAAAACCGGAACAGGGTTCGGTTAGAGCCTTTCCAAAAAGGCTATTACTACCGCCCGAAGCAATATGTCCTTTTGACACGGGAGCATAAGATACGAAAGGTCGGCGGTCTGTACGGACTGTACCTTCATTACTGCTATAAGTTAGGCTATCTGCCGAAGTATCAAAAACAAAATCCGACTCGGCTCCATTATCTTCTCCGTGAAGATCTGATGAAGCTCGACCAAATAACCGCACAGGTAAGGCTGCTCGGCAGAGAACATATCTCTACCTCCGAGCAGCTTTTCTCATATAAGTCAAAGGTTGAGGACGAAATTAAAAGACTTACTGCCGACAGAACACATCTCCGAAACGAAATACGAAAAGTAAATATTGATGATGATTTGCTGTCCGGCAAAAGGCAACAGATTTCAGCCTTGTCCGAAAGGCTCAAAGAACTTCGCAAGGAAGTTCGGCTCTGCGACGGTATCGCTGAGCGCTCCGGCGTTATGCGGGAGAACTTAAATGCGGTGCTTGCAGACGAAGAAAAAATCAAGAACAACAGAAAGGAGAACCGTGATTATGAACACAGGCGGTGACGCAGCGGAACAGGTTGTCAGGCTTTCGCTTGAAGGCTTTGAAGTAGCTGCAAAACTAACGGGAACGGCGGCAAAGGAGCTGACCGTTCTTCTTGTTTCTGTGCTGAAGCAGGAACAGAAAACCAAAGGCAAAGCACGCCTTACCAATATGCTCAAATCGGGAAAGGAACTCAAGGTCTTTTCCGTTCCGAATAAAGACCTGAAGAAGTTTACCGAACAGGCAAAGAAGTACGGTGTGCTTTACTGTGTGTTGAGGGACAAATACAGCAAGGACGATAACGCCCCGGTGGATATTATCGCCCGTGCGGAGGACGCTTCTAAAATTCAGCGTATCTTCGATCGCTTTGAACTCGGCAATGTTGACAAGGGTTCCATTGTTGCCAATGCGGAAAAGAGCATTGCCCAGCGTGAGGAGCCTGCAAACGAAGTGCCGACCAAATCAAAGGGCGAAAGAATTGTGGAGGAAGCAATGGGAAAGCCCATTCAGAAGGATGGGGCAACTCACGAAAACCCCACGGTCGCCAAGACGGACAAAAACCCTCCGTCAAGGCAAAGCTCCGTCGAGGTCGATGGTAAATCTGATAAGGGTATTTCCAAATCAGCCGAAGAAAAACCTTCCGTCCGTGAAAAGCTCAAACGGTATAAGGCACAGGCGAAAACGGAAAAAGAAGCAGACCGCACCGACCTTGATAAATCGGGAGAAAAACCCAAGTCCCAAAACCGCACCAATCAGACCACCCATCGGCAACCCAAGAAAAAGAAAAATAAAAACAAAGCGAGGTAATCTACAATGACGAATAACTTCAAACCGAATAAGGGCGGCTATCAGAAGCCGCAGCTTTCCCCCGAAGAATGGAAAGCAAAGAAGCAGGCAGAAAAGGACGCCGTTTATCAGTTGATTGACGAAACGGCGACCGCTATCGTGCAGGACGGCGAAAAGTTCAGGGGCTTTCTTGATACACAGGCACGGCTCGACCGCTATTCCGCCGCAAACGCTCTGCTTATTTACAGTCAGTACCCCAAAGCAACCCAGCTTAAAGACTTCGGTGACTGGGCGGAGGAAAAGGTGTCTATCAATAAGGGCGCAAAGAGCATCTCTATCCTGGAACCCGTTGAGTACACAAAGGCGGACGGCACACCGGGCGTTTCCTACAATGTCAAAAAGGTCTTTGATGTATCGCAGACCAAGGGCAGACAGACTCCGGCTCCTACCGTCAACCGTGATCCGCAGGCTCTTGTTGCCGTGATGATTGATACCTCTCCGGTTATCGTAGAGGTTGCGCCTGAACTGCCGCATCCGCAGATGGGAGCCTTTTATGATAATGAGAAGCAGACGCTTTTCGTCAAAAAGGATATTGGCGACAGCGTTGCTCTCTGCCAGTGCGTGGCACAAGAACTCGGTCACGCACAGCTTTCTATCGACAGCGACTCTTACAGCCGCAAGGATATGGGCTTTCAGGCAATGTGCGTCGGCTATATGCTTTGCAAAAAGTACGGCGTGGACACCAAAAACTTTGCTATCAACCGTATCCCGGAGGAATGGAAGAACAAGGAGCCGAAGGAAATCCGTGCAGAGCTTTCCAAAACCCGCACGGCTATGAATGAAATCCATTCCCGTGTATCCGAGGAGATGTACCGCCAAAAGCAGGAACGCTCCAAAGGCCGTGACAGCAGATAACGGAGGTAAAGAGAAATGAGAGAACGCCAGCACTTTGTCGCTTTGGACGAATATGAACACGGTATCGTGATTGACTCCCTTAATGAGAAGCGCAACGACCTTCGCAGCGAGGGAAAGTCTACCGACGCCGTTGATGAACTGATCGTAAAGGTCGGTCACGCCCCGCAAAAGAAGTTCAAGGTGATAGAAAAGGAAAAACGCCGAGATGAAGCAAGATGATAAGCAGTCTGCTGTCATTCTTTCCGTAATCGGCATACTTCCCATAGTCTGGCTTGCGTTGTTGATTGCACCGTCCGTTAAAGGCGGCTTGCCGGAGATACTTCCGAAGTTGATGACGGTATTTAATAACCCGTTCCAAATAGTGCTTTGCGAGGACAGCCTGAAAACTGTCCTCGTTTTGCTTTTGTGCTACGGTTTCGGTATCGGCATTTACTTCTCAACACGCAGGAATTACAGACGCCGGGAGGAACACGGCTCTGCAAAATGGGGCGACGCACGAGCTGTCAATAAGAAATACTGCCAAACACCCAAAAGCGAAAACAAGCTGATGACTCAGAATGTGAGCATCGGACTTAACGCCAAAAAGCACAGGCGCAATCTTAACACCCTTGTGTGCGGCGGTTCGGGCGCAGGCAAAACCCGATTTTACTGTAAGCCAAATCTGATGCAGTGCAACTCATCATTTGTGATACTCGATCCGAAAGGCGAAATCGTCCGGGATGTCGGAAAGCTGCTTGAAGCAAAAGGGTATGAGATAAAAGTCCTTGACCTTATCTCTATGGAAAAGAGCCATTGTTACAACCCCTTTGTCTACTTGCGCAGTGACAACGATATTCAAAGGCTTGTCACCAACCTTTTCAAGAGTACCACGCCGAAGGGTTCTCAAAGCAACGATCCCTTTTGGGACACGGCAGCGTCAATGCTTTTGCTTGCACTTGTATTCTATCTTCATTACGAAGCTCCTGAAGATGAACAGAACTTTGCAATGATAATGGAAATGCTCAGAGCCGGCGCGATTGAGGACGAGGAAGAACCAAGACCTTCGCCCCTTGATAATCTCTTTTCCGAACTGGAATATGAGAACCCCGACCATATCGCACTCAAGTATTATCATTCCTACCATTCAGGCTCGGCAAAAACGCTGAAATCCATTCAGATTACCCTTGCCGCCCGTTTGGAGAAATTCAACCTTGAAAGCCTTGCTTCACTCACCTCAACCGATGAGCTGGAGCTTGAAACCCTCGGTGAAAAGAAAACAGCATTGTTTGCCCTGATACCTGATAACGATACGAGCTTTAACTTTTTGGTATCTATCCTTTACACACAGCTTTTTCAGCAGTTGTTTTATTCCGCCGACCATATACACGGCGGGAGCTTGCCTATCCCTGTCCATTTCCTGATGGACGAGTTTGCCAATGTTTCGCTCCCTGATGACTTTGACAAAATACTTTCCGTTATGCGTTCTCGCTCGGTATCTGTCAGTATCATCCTACAAAACTTGGCTCAGCTTAAAGCGCTGTTTGAGAAGCAATGGGAGTCGATTGTCGGCAACTGCGATGAGTTTCTGTACCTCGGCGGCAATGAACAGTCCACCCACAAATATGTGAGCGAGCTGCTCGGTAAATCCACGATTGATACCAACACCTACGGCAAAAGCGAAGGTCGAAGCGGCAGTTATTCAACCAACTACCAAATCAGCGGTCGAGAGCTGCTAACCCCGGACGAGGTTCGTATGCTCGATAACCGTTACGCAATTCTCTTTATCCGTGGTGAGCGTCCGGTGCTTGATTTCAAATACGATATTCTAAAGCACCCGAATGTAGCGCTGACCGCAGACGGAAAAGCCGGCGTTTACGAACACGGCGAAGTGAAGTCCGATGTCGCTACCATCGAACTTATCAGCTTTGATAAATACAAGGCTCCCGAAACAGAAGTAGCAGAAACCAATTACGAACTCCTCTCAGATGAGGACTTTGAAAATGAATAAATTTATGGAGGTAAACACAATGAACATTTTTAAGAAAACCAATAACAAGGAAACTAAGAAGCTGCCTATGACCGGAAAGGTTAAAAAGGGCTTTCGTGCCTACTGTGCCGTTGTGCTTTGTATGGCATTTATCGGCTGTATGACTATGACCGCATTTGCGGCAAGCGGAGATCCGCTGACCGTTATCAACAATCTGTCCGATTTTATTTTCGGACTCATCCGTGCAATCGGACTTATCCTGCTCGGCTTCGGTATTGTTCAGGTCGGTCTTTCCCTGAAATCTCACGATCCTTCGCAGAGAGCCAACGGCTTCCTTACCCTTGCAGGCGGTGTCATCATCACCTTTGCAAAGGAAATCCTCACTCTCATTACGGGTTAAGCAAGGAAACACTCAAAAGGGGCATATCCGAAAAATCGGGTATGCCCCAAACTATATAAAGGAGGTGCGTCAATTTGAGTGATAACTGGGTTGTGCAAAATCTCGAAAACGCCCTTGAAACTTGGAATGAGAAGCTATCTGAAATATGGACGCTTATCACAACGACGCCGCAGAACTTCAAAGGCGGCGGTATATGGAGCGTGATTGTCAATATAAACGGTGCTGTTCAGGCTATCGGCTTGGCACTGCTCGTTTTGTTTTTTGTAGTCGGTATGGTGAAAACCTGCGGTTCGTTTTCCGATGTAAAGAAACCGGAACACGCACTGAAGCTATTTATCAGGTTTGCCCTTGCCAAAGGTGCGATTACCTACGGTATGGAGCTGATGCTTGCGCTGTTCAACATCGTACAAGGTACGATTACAACCATTATGAACGCCGCAGGCTTCGGTTCGCCGCAGCAGACAACGCTCCCGGCGGAGATGGTAACGACAATCGAGGACTGCGGATTTTTCGAGAGTATTCCGCTATGGGCGGTAACGCTTATCGGCGGGCTTTTCATTACAGTTCTTTCGTTCCTGCTAATTATGACTGTTTACGGGCGTTTCTTCAAGCTGTATATGTATACGGCGCTTGCCCCGATTCCGCTATCAACCTTTGCGGGAGAACCCTCGCAGAATGTGGGCAAGTCCTTTATCAAGAGCTACTGTGCAGTTTTGCTTGAAGGTGCGGTCATCGTGCTTTCCTGCATTATCTTCTCGGTGTTCGCTTCATCGCCGCCCGTTGTAGATACAAGTGCGACAGCCGTAACGCAGGTGTGGGCATATATCGGAGAGCTTGTCTTTAATATGCTCGTTTTGGTTGGCTCAGTCAAAATGTCAGACCGCATTATCCGAGAAATGATGGGACTGTAAGGAGATTTTGCAATGAAACAAACAACACGAAGATACAACAAATTCTCAGGGTATTCCCTTGAGGATTGCGATTGCAGATATTGTCTGTATTACGGCGGCAAACGCAAGCGGAGGGTTATCTGTCTTGCCGATGAGTGTGTCTGCAAGGAAGAAATCAAAAAAGCTTGCCGCCGGGAAAGGAGCAAAAATGGAAGTAAAAATTAACAGAGAAATCCGCAACTACACGGAGAGTATGTTTTTCGGACTAACGCTTCGACAGTTTATCTTTTCTGTCTTGGCGTGCGGAGTTGCGGTTGGCGTATATTTTCTGCTGAAACCGTATGTCGGCACGGAAACCGTATCGTGGATGTGCATTTTAGCGGCTGCACCCTTTGCGGCGCTGGGCTTCATTAAGTACAACGGTATGACCGCAGAGAAATTTGTGTGGGCGTGGATTAAGAGTGAATTTCTTATGCCGAAAAAGCTCGTATTCCATTCCACCAACACCTACTTTGAGCTGATGAAGCCGAGTATGGAACAAAAAAGCAAGGAGGTATTGAAAACCAATGATTAAGACACTGACAAATCTTTTCAAACAGGATAAGGAGAAGTTTGTCGTACCGAAGGGTGTCCAGGATGTCATTCCTATCAAGGCAATCTATGATGACGGCATTTTTCAGGTCGGTAAGGATAAGTTCTCCAAATCCTTTAAGTTTACGGATATAAATTATGCAGTAGCCAGCCGTGAGGACAAGGAAGCAATGTTCCTTGAATACTCTGAGCTGCTCAATTCCTTTGACAGCGGTGCTACAACCAAAATCACTATCAACAACCGCAGGCTGAACCGACTGGATTTTGAGAAAACCATTCTTCTGCCGCTGAAAGGCGATGAGCTTGATGTGTACCGTGAGGAATACAACAAAATGCTGCTCGAAAAAGCGACAGGAGCAAACGCCATTGTGCAGGATAAGTATATTACCATCTCTATCAACAAGAAAAATATAGAGGAAGCAAGAAATTACTTTGCCCGTGTCGGCGCAGACCTGATCGCCCACTTCGGCAGGCTCGGAAGCAAATGCACCGAGCTTGAAACAGATGAACGACTGAGAGTTTTTCACGACTTTTACAGAGTCGGTGAGGAAAGCTCTTTTCATTTTGACATTAAGGAAACCCGGAAGAAAGGACACGATTTCAAGGACTATATCTGCCCTGACTCAATGGAGTTTGAAAGCGACTATTTCAAAATCGGAGATCGCTACGGCAGAGTGCTTTTCCTTCGTGAGTATGCGTCGTATATCAAGGACAGTATGGTGGCGGAGCTTACAGACCTTAACCGCAATCTGATGATGTCGATTGATGTTGTACCCATTCCCACCGACGAAGCGGTGCGTGAAGCGGAGAGCAGACTGCTTGGGGTTGAGACGAACATTACGAACTGGCAGCGCAGGCAGAACTCTAACAACAACTTTTCCGCTACCGTTCCTTACGATATGGAGCAGCAGCGCAGCGAAATGAAGGAATTTCTTGACGACCTGACTACAAGAGATCAGCGGATGATGTTTGCTGTTATTACCTTTGTGCATACGGCAGATACAAAAGAACAGCTCGATCAGGACACCGAAGCGCTCCTGACTACCGCAAGAAAGCACCTTTGCCAGTTCGGAGTGCTGAAATTTCAGCAGCTCGACGGACTGAATACAGTTATGCCCTTCGGTACACGAAAGATTGACACCTTCAGAACACTCACTACCGAGTCCTTGGCGGTGTTTATCCCGTTCCGTGTTCAGGATATTTACCACGAAAACGGCATTTACTACGGTCAGAATGTCATTTCTAAGAACATGATTATTGCCGACCGCAGACAGCTACTGAACGGCAACGAGTTCATTTTGGGTGTATCGGGCGGCGGTAAGTCCTTTGCGGCAAAGGGAGAGATTATCAATCAGATACTTGCGTCCAATGCCGATGTTATCATCATTGATCCTGAGCGAGAGTATTCCGCACTTGTGAAAGCCTTGGGCGGCGAGATAATCAATATTTCTGCCACTTCACCGAGTCATATCAATGCTATGGATATGAACAAGGAATACGGCGACGGTGCAAACCCGGTTATTCTCAAATCTGAGTTCATTATGTCGCTGTGCGAACAACTTATCGGCGGCAACAACCTTGGAGCAAAGCAGAAGTCTATTATCGACCGTTGCACCGCAAGCGTTTACCGTACCTATCAGCAGAACGATTATACGGGTACTGTCCCGACCTTGCAGGACTTCCGTGCTGAACTCCTGAAGCAAGACGAGCCTGAAGCAAAGGAAATCGCACTTGCGATTGAGTTGTTCACGCACGGTTCCCTTAACACCTTTGCAAAGCAGACGAATGTTGACACCAACAACCGCCTGATTTGCTACGATATTCTCGACCTCGGTAAGCAGCTTATGCCTATCGGTATGCTTGTCGTTCTTGACTCTATTCTTAACCGCATTACGCAGAACAGAGCGAAGGGCAAGAACACCTATATCTTTATAGATGAGATTTACCTGCTTTTCCAGCATGAGTACAGTGCAAACTTCCTCTTTACCCTTTGGAAGCGTGTAAGAAAGTACGGAGCCTATGCCACCGGAATTACACAGAATGTGGATGACCTTTTGCAGAGCCATACTGCGAGGACGATGCTTGCCAACTCCGAGTTCATCGTTATGCTCAATCAGGCTTCGACCGACAGATTGAAGCTGGCAGAGCTTCTGAATATCTCCGATCTTCAGATGTCCTATATTACCAATGTGGAAGCGGGACACGGGCTACTGAAAGTCGGCAGTTCTCTCGTTCCATTCGCAAACAAGTTCCCCAAGAATACAAAACTCTACAAACTGATGACCACGAAACCCGGAGAGAGCGCATAGCTCTCTCTCGGCTTCAGAAAGGAAACACAATGAGAAAGAATATCTATGTTTCAATCATCTGCTTTTTCCTGCTTGTGATGATGTTCAGCGGAGTGATGATATACCGTCATTTCAAAGAAGCACATACGCAGGAGGAAATCTACGACAGTCTTGTAGAGATTGTTGAGGAAAACGAAACAAGCGAGACTGTCGAAGCTACACAGGGAGAAGCGGTAATGCTCCCTGAGTACGCAAAGCTCTATGAGCAGAACAGTGATATTGTGGGATGGATAAGAATTGACGATACGCAAATTAACTATCCCGTTATGCAGTCGCCGCAGGAGCCGAACTTCTATCTAAAGCACGGCTTTGATAAGGAATACACCGATTACGGCTGTCCCTATATGAGCGAAAGCTGTGATGTGAATAAGCCGTCGGACAACCTGATTGTTTACGGTCATCATATGAAGAACGGCACAATGTTTTCCGACCTTGAAAGGTTCAAGAAGAAGGAATTTTGGGAGGAACACAAGACATTCCGCTTTGACACGCTTTATATGAAACAGACCTATGAGATTATCGCTGTTTTCAAAACGGCGGTTTATACCGGCTCGGAAAATGAGTTTAAGTATTATCAGTTTGTGGACGCCGCAGTGCAGGAGCAGTTTGACGGGTATATTCAAAAAGCCAAAGAAAAGGCTTTCTACGATACGGGCGTTTCTGCCGAATACGGTGATAAGCTCATCACGCTTTCCACCTGTGAATATTCCGGTCAGAACAGCAGGCTTGTCGTAGTTGCAAAGAAAGTAACAGAAAGCGGTGGTAGCAATGCTCCCTCAAATGACGGGACGACAGAGATACCGAGCTAATGCCCTGATAAAGCGTCTTTGTGCAAACTATGACGGAGGAAACTGTCTGCTCCTTGATGACGGAGAACCTTGTGTTTGCGTTCAGTCCATCTCCTACTCTCTGCTATGCAAATACTTTCGCAATGCGGTATTGCCCGCAGAGCCAAAGCTGGAAGCAGAGATATTGATGTCGGGAGCAAAAACCGTTTGCGAAAGGTGCGGTGTTCCTATTGAAAAGCACAGCAACAGGCAGAAATACTGTGCTGACTGTGCAAGGATAATGTACCTGAAAAACAAGGCTAAATATCAACGAAATAAGAGGTCGGGCGTGGACAATTAGACCGTCGAAAACTCTTATTTCAAGCCACTTTTTATATGCAAAGGTCAAGGGGTTAAGGTGTTTATACCTTTTCCCTTATTTTGCGTTCTAATTTTCCACGAAGGGAGGTTTTATTATATGGCTGATATTAAAACAAGAGATACGGTCAAAGGCACGATAAAGACCATTGACAAAGCTGCCGTAGCCGGACAGCGAATGAAACAGGCGTATATCTCTACCAAAGATAAAGCCGAACACAGCACATCTGCCGCTGAAAATTCCGCCGACGAATATGCTGCGGATAAGTTCGAGCGTGGAGTTGACACCGCCGTTCACGAGGGCGCACATCAATTTGACAAAGTCGGACGGAGGGGTGTGGAAACCACAAAGGAAAATATCTACAAGGCAAAGGACGGTATTGAGAATTTCAAGGCAAAACGGGCTGAAAAGGCTTTGCAGAAGCAGTCTCAGAATATCGGCGGCAAAACGGTCAGGACTGCGGAAAAATCAGCGGAGAAAACCGTAAAGCAGTCTGCCCGTTCAGCCGGAAAGAAAACGATAAAGACGGTCGGAAAAGGCTCTGCAAAGACGGCGGTGAAATCCGTTAAGACTGCGGAGAAAACCGCAAAGACAGCAATTAAGACCTCACAACAGGCTGCAAAAGCGGCACAGAAAACCGCTAAGGCAAGTGCGAAAGCGGCGCAGAAAGCCGCCCAAGCCGCAAAAGCTACGGCAAAGGCAGTAGTTGCCGGGGTTAAGGCGGCGGTAAAGGCTACGATTGCCGCAGTCAAGGCAATTATCGCCGGAATTAAAGCGCTTGTCGCCGCTATCGCTGCCGGAGGTTGGGTTGCGGTTGTTGTGATTATCGTAATTTGCCTGATTGCCGCTATTATCGGCTCGGTGTTCGGTATCTTCTTTTCGGGCGAGGACTCAGGAACGGGACAGTCTATGCAGACCGTCGTTCAGGAAATCAACACCGAATATGACAACAAGCTGTTGGAAATCCGAAACGGCAATACCTATGATGTTCTTGAAATGTCGGGCAGTCGTGCGGTTTGGAAAGAGGTGCTATCGGTGTATTCCGTTAAGGTCAATACTGATCCCGACGAGCCGATGGAGGTTGCCACGATGGACGACACCAAAAAGCAGCTTCTCAAGGATATATTTTGGGAGATGAACAGCATATCGTCACGGACAGAAAGAAATTCTGAAACGGTCATCACCGAAACCGATGACGGTAACGGAAATATCGTGCAGACCGAAACCACCGAAACGAGAACGACACTGTATATAACGGTGTCGCATAAGACGGTGGAGGAAATGGCTGACCAATACGGCTTCAATGAAGAACAGCGAGAGTATCTTGCGGAGCTGCTGGAGGACAAGAACAACTCCCTTTGGGCGGCTGTCCTCTACGGCATCCGATACAGCGATGATCAGATCGTGACCGTTGCCTTGTCGCAGGTGGGCAATGTAGGCGGCGAGCCTTACTGGTCTTGGTACGGTTTCGGTTCCCGTGTGGAGTGGTGTGCCTGCTTCGTGAGCTGGTGTGCCAACGAGTGCGGATATATTGAAACCGGCGTTATCCCGAAGTTTGCAGGCTGTGTGAACGGTGTGCAATGGTTCAAGGACAGAGGTCAATGGATGGACGGCTCTGCCGAGCCTATTCCCGGAATGATTATCTTCTTTGATTGGGATAATAAAGGTTCGTCAGGTCCGCAGGACGGACTATCTGACCATGTAGGCATCGTGCAAAAGGTAGAAAACGGCATCGTTTATACCGTGGAGGGTAACTCAGGCGATAGCTGCCGTGTCAATCAGTACAGCATAGGACATTACGAGGTGCTTGGGTATGGAGTACCACGGTATTAGATTGTGTAATATTGTGCTGAAAACGAAAGATGGCTGTCCGTGCGGGCAGCCATCGATACATCTTTGCCGTAAAAGAATTTATTGGCAATAGTTTGGATTTACCGAAAACTACTTGTTTGCGGCAAAATGACAAAGCTGAATAAACAAGGCAAACAGGCAGCGATTATTGCTGCGGTGTTAATTGCACTTGCCGTTACCTGTCGTATGCTCGGTAACAACGGCTTTTATCCAAAGACGCTGGGGCTTGTCCGTTCGGGCATTTACATTTTCCTGATTGTCGCATGGGGCGTTTTGATCGTGCTGATTTTTGAAAGCTGTATCGGGTGCGGACTGATCCAGTCAAACAGCTATTATACCGAGCTGTTTCAGGCGTCCACATTTGCCGCACAGAGCCGTTGCGGTATATATCTACCTTGCCGACCGAGTGAATGAAAACGGAGAATGTTGGCCTGCCATCCCGACCATAGCGGCAGACCTAAAGTATTCACAGTCCACCGTCAGGAGAGGTATCCGTGATCTTAAAAAAGCAGGCTTTCTGACAACAGAGCAGCGATACCGTAAGAGAGGCGGCAAGAGCAGTCTGCTGTTCCGGTTGAAGGCGGAATAAAAAAAGCAAACTCCTCCGCCAAGGGGGAAGTCTGCCTGCTCGGTGACAGGTGCCACCTGTCATGGTGGAAGGAGAAAGTGAACTACCCAACTGAAGATAGATAACAGCAGAAAGAAAAAGACACAGAGGCTTCTTTTTGAAAAAGCCAGAGATAACAAAGACATTTTTATCAGTACGATTTTGATCGTTGAGGTAAGCCGCTATTTTCTTTCTGCTGTAAGGACTTTTTTATGAGATTATATTGAAATTTGATTTTCCTCGATTTTTCTCGAGCAGTTCTTGAAATCGACACAATTCTATGTTATACTAATCATAACCGAACGGTCGGTGCGCATAAAAGGAGCGAAGCAACATGAAAACAACAGAGCAACAGCACAATGCGCGCAAGCGCGAAATGATGGAAAAATGCTTTGATTGCTATGCCGAAAACGGGCTGACGGGCACGGGGATCAAAGCCCTGGCCGACGCTTGCGGCTGCACAAAGGCAAATCTGTATTCTTATTTCAAAAACCTTGACGAGCTGATTATTGAGTCAACGGCATACTGTATGGAAAAGGTCGAGGACGACTTTATGGAGATGGCCCCCACCGACCCCAAGGATGTTGTCCGATTTGTGAAGGAGGTGCCTTACTGGACGGCAAAAAAGCACGGCAAAAAATATCGGCTGATGTATCAGATCTATACGCACCCGAAATATATCGAGCACGGCAAGAAGTTTTTTGAGGGCGTCAACGAGCGCTATACCGAGTATGCCAAGCGACTGGAGCCGAAGATAGGTATTCCGTACACGGTCATCACGCCGCTGATTTTCATATTTGTCCGGGCCAGCGTCCACTATGCCATGTTCGAGGACGAATATTATCTGAAAACCCAGATGGAGGTCTTAGAGCAGGGCGTCGCTCTGTTTGCAGATAAATACCGCTCGCAATACTTGAACGGAGGTAACGAGAAATGAAGAAACGAATACTCAGCATCCTGCTTCTATTCTGCATGGTGCTGACGCTGCTGCCGACAACAGCGTTTGCAGCGGAGACCGGCGCGATGGATAATATCCCCGCAAAATTTGATGTAGAGATCGATCTGTGCGGCAGAACGAGCGACATCAACATCAAGGACAGCAAGACATACTATATCTATTCGTCCTCAAGCGATCCGGACTTTGTCTGGACAAAGAAGATTCAGATCAACGGAAAGAAGGCGGCGCCGCACATTTTTCTGGACAACGTTAACATTCAGGTGAACAAGGACGCCAAGACACCGGCCATCGAGCTGCATGGAAAGGCGTCGGCGTATCTGTACTTTATCAACCGGGACAGTAAGCTGACGGGAGGCGGCGGCCGCGCGGCTATCCAGAAAAACCGCAGCGAAGGACAGCTGTGCGTACAGGTGATGCGCGGCACCACCGTGACGTGTCAGGGCGGCTATTCCGGCGCGGGCATCGGCGGCAGCTATGCCATCCGGTATTTTGGGACCACCTATTACAACATTGATATGTACGGTCACGGCGTGAATATGCACTTCGGCTCTCAGACGAACCCCTCGCTTTGGAGCGGCACCATCATCGCCAAGGGCGGCAAATACAGCGCGGGCATCGGCGGCGG
>ULVU01023415.1_pt1 | contig 47194 bp, 32 predicted proteins | sample 1959731 | NCBI WGS metagenome assembly ULVU01 (sample SAMEA4835794, study PRJEB28245) | human gut metagenome | biome: gut microbiome; material: fecal sample | place: Denmark | collected 2008 | reverse complement strand
ATTCTCCTCCGCGGGTGATTCAACCACCGCAAACATTCTTCCACCCACACTTCATTCACCCGGTTCTCTCTTACAAGTAAGGCGTTAAACACGCTATCACGCACTTGTTTATCACCAGATAAAGAGGGGTATACATATTCAAAACGATCCAGCAAGTCCTTATTCTTAACCGTTCTCATGATATATGCCTTCGTATCTTCATAAACACTCGTATCCCGCAACACCAAATTAAATGCGATACTAATTTTATCTTGTTCATTGATTGTCACGTCTTCCGGTAAATCCTGTTCCCCCTTTAACACGCTTGACAAATAGGAACAACTCTTCGGTGAAGAACAAATCGACAATAACGTGTTAAAATACGATTTTTTATTTTTCCCCTCGGCCTTATTATTCACCATATTAATACAAAAACGTTCTAAATCGTCCTGTATTAACTGCCGACTTCCCTCATCCAAATAAGTTGAATAAATAATCCTCAAGAAACTTAACGTCCGGTTCACAACCAAATTGTTCTTCTCTTGCGGTAAATGTTTGATACATAACTTCAGGAAAAACTCCCCTTTCACTTTTTTATGCAAAACCCCTTCGTAGAGAGCTTGCCAAGCAACTGCCCTGTAAAGCGGGTCATTCAGATTTCCCAGTTCATCGTCAAGAAAACGAATAGAAAAATCCGTGGGCAAGAAACAACCGTATCCCATGACGTCCCCATCCGGTAACACGACAGCCGCTCCATACCTGAAAGGAGTCAGTGAATCACGTAACGGGATCAATGTTCTCTTCAACCCCATGTAATCCCAAAAAACAGATACAGCCTGAGGCCAAACCCGATTCTTCCCGCTCTCATCCGTCATCACGATCCCGTTCTTCTGGAACTCGATCACGGGAGCCCCGCTCTCTTTGATCCATATCTCGTTCCAAGCCTGCAAATCCTGTCCCATTGTACTTTCCAGCAACTTGATCAACTCGTCCCAATCCGCATTAGAATAGGACCACCTGCGAAGATACCTTTGTAACCCGACCTGCAACCGTCGTTCGGAAATCTCCCGTTCCAACATGCGCATCACGATCGGGGCCTTGTGATAAATAATATCCCCGTACAAAGTTCCCGCGTCCTTCAAATTATCCAGCTCCTGCAAAATCGGGTGCGTCCCCTTCGTCCGGTCCGTCCGTAATGCCGGCTCGTAATGATTCAAGAAGAAATTCAATCGATGATTCACGTCCGGGTATAACTGGGTCATAATCTTATCCGACATGAAACCGGCAAACACCTCTTTCAACCACACGTCATTAAACCACCTCATCGTGACGTAATCACCAAACCACATGTGAGCCGTCTCGTGAGCAATAACATCACTGCGTTTCATCCATGCCGATAAATCCGCATTCCGGTCCAAAAACATCGTTGACGCCCGGTAATACACGGCGCCCGGATGCTCCATCCCGCCATACTGAAAATCAGGAATCGCCACGACATTATATACATCAAACGGGTAACGTATCCCCGTGTAGTTTTCCATCCAATCCAAAGCATGACTTACCTCTCTGGCTATGACCGGAATACTGGCATTAATCTTCGAAGTGTCCGTCTCCCGGTGATAAATACCGATCCATCGTCCTCCCACGTAACGTTCCACGTACGAGAACCTCCCCACGGTAAAAGCAAACAGATAAGTACTCAACGGTTTTGTTTCCTCGAATTCGTACAACTTATAGTCACTAAAATACTCCGTACGAATCGGCTCCCCGTTAGCCACCGCCCTCCACCGGGAAGGGATTTTCAATGTCAATTTAAACCTCGCCTTTATATCCGGCTGATCAAAACAAGGCATCAACGTGCGGCATCGATCCGGAACCAGCAACGTGTATAGCATATCATCACTTCGATTCAAAGAAGACTCTCCCGCTTTAAATTGGATGACCAGCTCGTTCCGTCCCTTTTTCAAGTGTTCCGGTTGAATAATAATATGTTCATTTTTAAACGTGTACGGGATTTTTCTCCCATCCGAAGACGTGACAGCAAGAATATTCTCTTTTGCCTCTTTAAAGTCCAAAATGACCGGAACCAGATCAAACAATTCAAAAAAGATCGTTGATTCGGCCATAATAGCCTCACTCTTCTCCGCCGGAATAGAAAAATACAATTTATAGGTCACGCCGCCTATATTCGCTTTACGTTCTTTGGCCAGTTCCAAAGAAACACCATCTTCTACCTTATCCTGTTCCTTTTCACAAGAAACCAGACTCAGTAGCAATGAGATCACTACCAATACACGACACACCACGTTTTCAATTATTTTTGTTGAACTTCTCGTTGGATATGGCACTCGCCATTAAAAACCGCTCCGGACTCGATCGCGATATAAGCCGCCTTGATCGTTCCCGAGAATACCGATTTCGCTCTCAAGGAAACGGTTCCCGTCGACACGATATTCCCTTCCATGGTTCCTAAAATATCAACATTCGGAGAATTAACCTCTCCCTCCACCTTGGCCATCTGCCCGATAACCAGACGTCCTTTCGTGAAAATCTTTCCTTTAAGTTCCCCGTCAATACGAATGTCATTTGAAGCGTGAAGATCCCCGGTGATCTGGGTTCCTTCACTGAGTAAATTTAACGCTATTTGCTGTTGTACTTCTTTTCCCATGATTTATCGTTTACTTTATTTTCTTACCAAACGTAACCGTTTTATATCATACTTCACGGCTTTCACCAGCAGTTTGCCAGCCTGCACATCTCCTTTCAAAACGGCATTTTCTTCAATAATCAAAAAACAGGCCTCCACGTTCCCTTCTACCACCCCGCCTATCTCTAATTCCCGACAAGAGATATTTCCCGTCACCACCGCACCCGACTTCACCTCCACCTTACCTTTTGCAGTAACATTACCTAAAATTTTGCCAAATAAACACAAGTTCCCGGGCAGGATAATATCTCCCTCTATCTCGGAATCATTCAAGACAATTGTCTGACTCATTTCGGTAGTGTCCTGACTTGCACTTTTTCTCATTTAGCATCCATAATAATCGACCAAATATACAACAAGTAATTTAAAATTGGAAATAATTTGTTATCCCATAAAACTCAAAAATCTAAACACCCGAACATTCAAAAAAATAACAAGATCCATAAAGCCTTAAATCTAGACTCCATGGATCTTGCAAAACTTATAACTTTTAACTCTTAACTTTTAGTTTTTAGCTTTTAACTTTTAACTTTCGTATATCCCCACTTTAAATAAATCGCTCCCCACGTGAACCCGGCACCAAAAGCGGCAAGAATCAAGTTATCCCCCTTCTTCAACTGATCTTCCCACTCGTACAGACACAACGGAATTGTTGCCGAAGTCGTGTTACCGTATTTTTGGATATTAACCATGACCTTCTCTTTGGGTAGTCCCATCCGCTCCCCGGTTGCCTTGATAATACGCAGGTTTGCCTGATGAGGTACCAGCCAAGCCACGTCCTCCGAGGACAAATTATTGCGTTCCATCACTTCCACCGACACGTCGGCCATATTCGACACGGCATGTTTAAACACGGGTTGTCCCTCTTGGTAAATATAATGTTCCCGGGCTAGAACCGTGTCAATGGTGGGCGGTTTCAAGGAACCACCCGCCTTCATGTGCAAGTGAACACGTCCCATTCCATCCGAACGCAATATATGGTCAATTACCCCCAAATCTTCCGTGGTCGGCTCCAACAACACGGCTGCTGCCGCATCTCCGAAAATAGGACAAGTTGCCCGATCCGTGTAATCCGTGATCGCAGACATCTTTTCAGCACCCACGACAATCACTTTTTTATAGCGTCCGCTCTCCACGTACTGTGTTGCCGTGATCAAGCCATATAAGAAACCGGAACATCCAGCATTAAGATCAAAACTAAAAGCATTCTTTATTCCCACCATATCGGAAATCACGTTTCCGTTAGCGGGGAAGTGCATGTCGGCCGTAACCGTACAGCAAATCAATAAATCAACTTCTTCCGGTTTCAAACCTGTTTTACGAAACAAATCCTCCACCGCTCTGGCCCCGAGGTAAGCACTGCCTTTATCGGCATCCCGTAAAATACGTCTCTCTTTTATACCGATCCGAGTCATGATCCATTCGTCAGTGGTATCAACCATCCGGCTCAACTCCTCGTTCGTTAGAATATAGTCGGGATAATACGCTCCTACCCCTGTGATTACCGCTCTTGGCCTTTCCATAAAATAAAAATTTTCAAATTGAATAATAGAATCAGATACCCATATACAATCATAGCCCCCTAGTACAGGGGGCTGCATTATCTAAGGCAATCTTTATCATTGCATCAATATTATGCAACAACAGCTTTCTCAATAGCCAATTTACCCCTGTAATACCCGCATTCCGGACATACAGTATGATACTGTACCGCAGCACCACAATTTGAACACTTTGCTATTGCAGGAACTGTTGCCTTATCGTGAGTTCTTCTTTTATTCCTTCTCTGTTTAGAGATTCGGTGTTTAGGATGTGCCATTTCTCTCTAGTTTTATTTAGTTATTATTAATTAATTTCCTCAATTCATCCCAGCGGGGATCAATCTTATCATTCTCTTCTTCCATTGTCAACTCTTCCAGTACATGCTCCATCTCCTCGTTACACTTTCCCTCCGGGTGAACCACGCGAAGCGGGTAATTCAGCATATACACCTCATATAGCGGTTCACTTAAATCCAGATAATCATCATCTTGAGCCAAGATAATAAAATCATCATCATTTCCTTCCTCCCTCTCCCCGTACTTCGCGTACAAGTTCAATTCCCCGCTAATCGGTAACTCCATTTCCTCCAGACAGCGATCGCAAATTGCTTCAACTGTCCCTTCGATCGTCATCCGAACCTCCATTAGCAAGGATGACTTCACGATATTTACTCTCGCGTTTACTTTCCCTTTCGTACCTTTTGTCGCGTCAAAACAATCAAAAAAAACGTCATCCATGACAAACTCGAAAGTGTGAATGCCTTCCCCTAACCCTCTGTGGGCTATCTTATATTCTTTCAATCTGTCCACTACTCTTGACGTAAAACGGGGACAAATGTACAAAAAAATATAATACCCAGTACATTCATACCCGTTTTTTTCTTGGAAACAAAATCTTGTATCTCTCTCCCACTTAATCGTGTTTGCCTTTTGAAGTCTCTATTTCCGCAAAGTGAACCCTACCGGCACTTGCAAGGTTTCCGAGTCATACATATTCAGGTAAAGAATAATCTTTTCCGACGAACCCTCGATAATTACCTCGTACATATCCAGTACACCACTATCTCCGAAGAGAGCGTTTGGTGTCTTGAACGGGCAGCAACTACCCTGCCGTTTATACGTGACCTTCTCCCCGTTAGGCCCCGCCAACGCGTTCAAAAAGCGTTGTTCGTTCAGAGGTCCCTCCATTCCACCTCCCACTTTGACTGGATTGTCCTCCGAGTAGCCATAGGTCTTGTCACGAGCGAATTTCGTAATCTTAAAAGTTCTCGCATCCAAAAGCTCGTGCCGGACGTTTGCTTCCCCCTTCCGGACACTCTTTTTCGAAGTCGCACAAGAACTCATCAAGAGTCCCACGATGCAGATAAATAAATAGATCGTTTTCATAATTTCGAATAATTAATGTTTCACGCAAATCAGCAGTTAGAAAAATATATTCTACAAAGGTTAGAAATCTATTTCTAATAAACAATAGGGGGCCACAAGGCCCCATGCCAGGCTATCCTTCCTCGACACCAACCACCCGGCATCATGCCTTTTCTAACACGGCATGAACACCAACGAGTATTCATGCCATGTAGATGCTATGTTAAAACTATGTTCATGGTCTAGTGCACCCATAGCCCAGTCATAGGGTAACCATAGTCATAGAGAACGAATTCTTTTTAAAGCAATCATACAAAAAAATCCCCGTACCAAAATTCGTAATATTTAATACCCAATAAATGTTCGCACTCTTTCTTCTTGAACATACTATCTTAATCTTCAAAAGCCCGAATGTGAGTTTTTATTTTCTTTACTATCGACCAGTCTTTGTTTCTCTCCCTTATATTGCCAGCGAACCTCATCAGTATACTCTTCACCATTTTTTCCAATAACAATAGCTCTCACAACATTTTCCCCTTCATCTAAAATTACTTCATCAAAAATGTAATGCACTTTCGTATACCCCTGACGAACATTCTTCAAAATCCTACCGTTCAGACTCAAGGTTGGAAGACCTATGTTAGAATATACGGTAATACACGTTTCTCGTGTTTCCCGGTCCATATTGCGCCGTTGAGTCAGGTAAAGAACGGGATTTATTGTCCAATTGGCTTTATACCAATAATAAGCATCCTTTTTGACCTCTCGATCAAACGTCACAAGCCCTTTCATATTACGCGCAGGCACTCCTCCTCGCTCCCACATCGGGCAAGCGAAGTCAAACATATTCCATAAATAGGATGCAATAATATAAGGATGTTTCTCAATAACACTCCATTGATATTCATGCATTTTAGTTTGAAACGTTTCCGGGTAGAATTCCTTAGTCCAATTAAGCGATTCCCCTAAAAATTCTGTTTGATGATTCAAATTAGCATCCGCACCATATTCCGTGAGCATCAACTTCTGCGTAGGATAATTCTTTTCCAAATTTTCCACCCAGCTATCAATATCTTTTATTTTCTTTTCATACCAACCAAAATAACGGTTCATCCCCTGTATATCAGCCATCATATTGACAGGATGCTCCATATACCCATATCCATTGACTGAAACAGTATAGCGATCAGGATCTTCCGTCTTTGCCAAATCATGCAATGATCGAGTAAGCTGGGCTGTATAGGAATGCGGCTGATACACCTCATTATGAAGCCCCCATACATAAATAGAAGGATGATTAAAACTCTGTCGAATCAACTCACGCAATTGACTATGCGCATTTTCCCACTCCTGTCCGGTTACCCGATTTACAAAAGGAATCTCTGCCCAAACGATCAATCCCAAGCTATCACAACGCGAATAAATATAATCGGACTGCTGGTAATGTGCGAATCGTACTGTAGTAGCCCCGATATCCATAACCATATCAAGATCTGCATCATGATGAACATTTTTCAAGGCACTCCCCAATTGCCACCAATCTTGATGGCGAGTAACACCGTACATCGGATAACGTTCACCATTCAAATAAAAGCCTTTACCCGCAATGACCTCGTATTTACGCAATCCCAACGGCTGGTTCACCTCATCGGCAAGTTCACCATTCCGATAAAGACGAGTACTAACTTTGTAAAGATATGGATCTCTCCTTCCGTGCCAAAGGTGCGGATGCTTTATCTTAAATTCACTCACGAAACTTTGCATCCCCTGTGGGGACAACATAACTGTCTTACATTGCGTACACACTTGTCTACCGCTTTGATCATAAATCGTGTTTTCCAGCACAACAGGCTCCGGTTGAAGAGTGGCATTATTCAATTTTACTTTGACACTCACCTCCGCCGACTTTTGACTAACCTCTTTTTGAGTAATATATACGCCGGGCGAAGCATGATCCGTAACCGCAATATAAATGGGTTCAGTGATAATCAACGTCACCGGGCGATAGATTCCCCCGTACACACCAAACAGGTTGTGATTCACGGGAATCACATCCGGGCGTTCACTATTATCTGCCTTTACCACAATTTCATTAGCTTGTCCAAATTTCACTTCTCCCTGTATCTCCACGGCAAAAGCGGAATAAGCACCGCAATGAGTTCCCACAAACTTACCATTCACATATACTTCACAACAACTTCCCACGCCTTCAAAACGCAGGAAAAGTCGCTTTCTTTTCCACTCGGCAGGAAAAAAACAACTCTTCCGATAATAAGCCACCCCCTGATAGAATGCATTAGCACGCACCTGCATATCGTTAGCATTCCAAGTATGCGGCAATGTGACCCGCTCCCATTGTCCTTGACAAAGAGAATCGGCTCGCATTACATCAATAGGGAAAGGCCCTTTTTTGAATTCCCATCCCTCGTTAAAGGCTATCACCTCGCGCCCCAATACCGTTGACATACAACACAAACACAAAAAAGCACAGAAAAATATATTTTTCATCAGGAGCATATTAAAGAATTAAATAAAAGCATCTCTATATTTTTCAGTAACCCCGGTAGCCTCCTTTATTCGGAGTTTGATAACGAATGGTTCCTCTGGCTCCCGATCAGGCATGGAAACATTATATTCATTTTTTGCCGTTTCCACGACCTCCAATCTCTCACCCGAGAGGAGTACCGCCCCAACCACTTGCGTGGCATTCGGGCTTTTGACAATTAATCGCTTGGAATACGGTTTATTAAAAACGACCATATAAACCTCTTGACCTTTACGTGTATAATATCCCCAATCCTGTTTATCCCAACCGGCATAGTCACAACCATAGATACACTCACCGTATTTTTTCATCCAGTTCCCGATCGTCATGGCAAGCACCTTCTCTTCTTGCCGAAAATTACCATTTGCCTGCGGACCAAAATTCACCACCATGTTACCACCCATTGATACGGCATGCACAATACGATCAAGCACCTCCACCGGAGTCTTGACATAACTGAGAGACCAGTCTTTATGATATCCCCATTGATTCTCCGGTATTGTCATGCATGCCTCCCAATCCCATTTTGTCACTTGCAAATCCTTGACCGGATCAGGCAAACGCCGCTCATACCCGGATTCATAATCCCCCATCAGGTTTCCGTTACTATCAAAATGCCGTTTACCGTATTCATCCGAACGTAAACGACTATTGACAGTCACTCCGGGGAGCAACTCTTTCAACATCGCCTCAACATGTGCCGTCCACCAAGCATTTCTCTTGATACTATTGTCCCAAGTCCCGTCAAACCAAAAATCTTTAACAGTAGGATAATTCTTCGCCAACTCCTTGAGTTGATTATCCGTAAATATCAAGAAACGAGAAAATGCAACACTATCCTCTTTTGTTTTAATATCATACCGCCAATCCGGATGACTCCAATCCATCACCGAAAAATAAAAATGCACGTCAATCCCCTCCTCGTTAAAAGCTTTCACCATATCTCCCAATAAATCCTTTTTATAAGGAGTATGGGCAACCGTATTCCGAGTATACGCACTGGGCCACAAGCAAAAACCCTCATGATGTTTCGTCGTGATTTTTACATATTTCACCCCCATCTGTTTCATCATCCTTGCCCACTCCACCGCATCAAATTTCACCGGATTCCACTTCTCCATCAATTTCATCCATTCCTCGGAAGGCACCTTCGCCCAAGACTTCAACCACTCCGCCGCTCCATGATACACCTTACCATTCCACTCTCCCCCGGGAATCGCGTAAAGCCCCCAATGAATAAAAGCTCCCAGCCGATTAGCCCGGAATTGTTTCATACTCGGATCCTGCCGTTTTTCCAAACGTGTTGCACCATATTTCAAAGATAACGATCGTTCACCCTTTTGAGCGAAAATGACATGTGGTATCACGAACAAAAAAAATATTATACAGGGAACATATCTTTTCATAAAACATAAATTTTCATATCAAAATAGAATGCTACCCGGCACCACCCATACATGACAGCAACCGAGCAGCAAACCAAAAACGTAAATCATCCGCTTATTTATTCAACTCCGCCTCCAACATTTTTTTCAATTCGGGCTTAGAAGGTCGTGGAGCATCCACCGAAACGATATTCCCCCGGCGATCAAAAACCATAAACCTCGGAATCCCGGTAATCTTATAGTCTTTGGTGATTTTACTCCAACCATCCGCCAACACCTGTATCCCCTTGAGTCCCTCCTTTTTGATAAATTCTATCCATTTCTGTTTGTCCTTCACTTCATCCACGGAAACGCCCAAAAATACAACATCCTTCCCATGCATCTCTTCTTCCAATTTCTTCAGGTGAGGAATTTCACCTCGGCAAGGGCCGCACCACGTGGCCCAAACATCCACTAACACTACTTTCCCCTTGAAGTCGGACAACGACACCATTTTCCCGTTCATATCAGGATACGTGAAATCAGCGGCTTGCCCCCCGGCACGAGTGTCATATAATTTCGATCCGACAGCTTCTGCCCGCCGTTTGAGAGAAGGTGTCACGAAATATTTCTCGTACTTTTCCATTCCTGTCAAATATTGGTCATAAGATTTAAAACGACGAAATTCACTATTGACAACATATTCTCCTTTTAAACGATCATCATGCAAATACTCTAAATGACGATCGACGAGATTATCGTTATCCGCACGAGAAGAAGCTCTCAGTCCAGCGAACAACACATAACTTTCCACGATCTTCACCCCCGAGGGAAAGCGTAACACCACGTCATCCGTGAATTTCTTGTCAGAAACAATATGCTTGTAAAAATCAGGCAACATCGATGCCTCCGGATGCTTCGTCCGCGGCGTTTGCACAAGCATAATTGCATAAAAATCTGTCTCGTAATCAATATACTGCCGCAATAGTCCATCAAACTCCTTATTGCCGGTTTTTAACTTCTTCTTTAAAGCCTCCAATCCTTGAAGATAACTCTCAAATGCCGGGAAGAAATCTTCATACGTGCTTCTGCACCGATCGAAAAACACACCCATCAAACGAACGTCAGCCGCATAATCCGCCCACAAATACAACATCTTATTCTCTTTCGTATTCTCGCCGTTCAATTTAGCCCGTGTCTCTAATAAATCAATATTAATAATCTCGCCTCCTTTCACGTAGACTGGGAAATTCAATCGATCATCTCCAATGGAGTAAAAACCGACTTCTTCCGGCTCGAACAAGAATCCGAACGACCCGTCCGGCCCGATTTGAGTCATGGCATACAACTGCGTGCTACCATCCACCGTGCGGAACAATTTAACATCCTTCAATCTCTCACTTTCCACCTTACCTTTAATAGCCGTATACATTCTTTGTTGCGCCAAACACGGCAAAACAGCGCACATTAATAAAACTGTAATAATGTATTTCATGTTCTTATTTATTAATTTATGGCATGTCACTGCTGGTAGTATTATACACATAAACAACGTCCCCCACTTTTCCCGTTCCTTTCAACACCTCAGGATTGGACTGAAGGTTACCCGCTTGTACATTAAACAAATACACCTTATAATTGTTTTCATCATAAGTAGCCACAACAATATGGTCAAAAGTTTTCGTGCTACTATTCAGTTTTACTTGTTCCATATAGCTGACCCTTTCACCCACTGGCAATTCCATCTGTACCTTTTCTTGATAATTAGCATCCAAATTGCACGAATAAATAATATTTCCTCGTACAAAATAGACAATATTATTATTCCTGTTACTGGCCCATTTTTCCGCATGAAGCATTTTCAAATCGAGATCAAGCGTATCGCAACGTAGAGATGGATTCTTATACGGGGACGAGAGATTCCCGTTCATATTTCGCATCACGTAAAATTCTTCTTGCTGTTTTTTCAACAAAGCCCACGCGCTACTATTCGGCCCGGGCCCCATATACAAAAGATCCGATTCCAGATTATTGACCGGGGGCAAAGGTATCGTGTCCACAGGACCTTTATCTTGAAGATTAATAATAGAATTCGAATTAGCACCCAAACCCTTAAAAGAACTGCTCAACTCGTCAAAAACAAGATTATCCATCCTATAGGACACGTAATAAGGCGATAATTCATATACACCTCCTTTTGACACGGGGAAACGACCGCTATTCGAACTCATTCCGCTAATGATATACGCCCGCTTGTTGTTAAATAAACACACATCCCTAATTGTAACGTAAAAAGTAGTCGGAGCGATAGGGGTCGGTTCGTAAAAGAAATCATTATCTTCACGAATTATAGTTCCGTCATTTAGTCTCAAGGACACGAGTCCCTCACCGGAAGCGGCAAAGACCGCTGAAGTATTTATATAATTCTGTGAACTTTCGTCCCATGCACTGTAACGAGCGCTAAAAGTGGTAGCTACCGCATCTCCTTTCAGTTTCACCCCATTATTATTCACCGCAATCACATTTTCAATTTTTCCTTCCTCACCAAACACATCCAAATCCGAATAACCCTCCTGAGACTTCAACACGTACCACCCGATTGTCAGTGCCGTTCCAACCGTCAAATTCGATCGAACAATCCGAAATATGCCGCTTTTTTTCTCTGTTACAGAAAATAATAAAGTATAACTTCCCGGCTTTAACGTAACTGGATAACTCAATTCGCAAGTTCTGGAAATCGTATCTACCGGAGGCACAAAACCTTGAACATTGTTTTCATAAACACTCCATACATAATCGTACTCCAAATCCGCAGGTCCCACCTTCGGCTCAATGTATAAAGTATCAATCAAACTCAAATAATTTGGATAGAATTGTTTTACACTGTCTACCTTAATCTCCAATAACTCCGTATAAGTATAATTACCTTTATCCTCGTAACAGCCGACAATACCGCCCGTCAGCAAGAAAAAGCATATGATATATAATGTTCTCATAATATATTTCATTTTTCGTGGAATATTTATTTCAAGGGAATGTGACTAACTTGCTGCTTGGATTCTTAGGATCTTCTCGCATAGGAGCCAACCCGCTAGCTATATTTTCAGGATCACTATTATACTCCTGTAAAGCTTCTTTACATTTTCCTTTCCAAAAATTCTTTTCCGCGTAATCCTTTCGTATATTCAAAAACCATTCATCATTAATTTTTTGTCCGATCACTTCCGTCATAAACGCATGTTTACGAGTGCTATATGTTCCCCAAAATATATCTTCATATTGATCCCATTTGTTGGGTTTGATCAATTTATCTGCAAACAGGATCGTTCTGGACAACTGCTTACTCTCTCCTAGAAGGAAATCGGACGTCTCTTCCAATTGCAAACACAACCGGAACTCCTCCCGTTCCAAACTGGTATCTCGCAAAAGAATAATCGGTATTTGCGCCGTCACCATATTAGGTGCTATGACCAATAAAGATTCCATTTCCGGGTCATCCATCGGGATGTAATGTATCCCGGGTATCGCCTTGTTCGGTTTCTCGGTAACTACGGAATCAATAAGATTTCCCTTGTTATCGTATGTATATTCAATATCATATTCAGATATTTGCTTGAATGCAATCTTGCGAAACTTATTCTCCGGATCCCCTATCGTGTTTACCGTCAGGTAAGCAGTATCCCGCTTGATGGATTTATCAATGTAAAAAAAATCCACGCTAATTTCATCGTTTCCACCCATTTGCACCCTAGCAACATCGTTAAATAACTCGTATTCTGCCTTCTGACAACCAATCCATCCTGTCGCCAGCAAAAAAGCAGCCGCGTAATAAATCTTTTTTTTCATCTTATCAAGAATTTACTTTGCATAATTCACTTCTTTCAATGGCAATGGGACAACAAAAGCCTCTTCATTGCCGGGATCTTGCGCCCAAAGCATATTCTCCACACCCAATCTTTTATACAGATAAAAGGTCTGTCCCTCTGCATAAAATTCTTTGTTATACTCCTCTAACAGAATATCTTCTAACTCCACTTCGTGAAATTCCCGGACAGGAATATCCCGGGCTATACAGAACGCTTCATACAACTCATTAGCCTCCGCAATGGTTCCACACTCCATCGCGATCAAATACATTTCAGAAAGCCGCAACAAAGGCAATTGATTAATCGCTGAATTTTCATCCTTTTGGAGAAATTTCTTCAGCGACCATTTTATATCTCCACCTGATTGAGTGTAGGAAGTCCATAGAGCATAACGGATGTCTGTTGTTCCCGCCTCATACAATTCGGGCACAAGAACATTGTTATCTTTCGTGTAAGAAGGATTACCGCTAAATGCAGTGGTTGACCTGTCAGACAATTTATGATCGTAAACGGCCATGATATGTTCAGACGAGAAAACATAGTCCTCATTAACGAAAGCCCCCACGCTCCCCAATTCAAACACCGGTTTCCCCTCCTCGTCAACAGCATCCATTACCTCTTTAGCACAGGCACAAGCTTTTGCCTTGTTCTCACTTCCACCCAACCACAAATAAAAGCGAGCTTCCAAAGCTTTTACCGCATAATAGTTAAAACGTAAATGCCTAGCTTTCAAAAAGTCGGAAGCAGACACAGATAACGTGACATTATTTTCCACATCCCGTTGACGCACTGTTGCCTGAACAGGATCGCTTGTCTTCAACAAACTATCGGCAAGCAAAAGATCATCTTCCAATAAATGCGTAAACTCCTCGTAAGTATGGTGCTCATGGTAATCTATCGTTACCGTTGTTACGTAAGGTAACACTGTAGAGTTCCCCGTTTTCATCGGCATAGGCCCAAATAACCGCAATAAATCCAAATGACAATAAGCCCGCAAGGCGAGAGCCTCCCCCTTGATAATCTCGTACATACCCGTTTCGAACACCGACCGTTTCTCGTCAATCTTTTCCAAGACCGTATTAGCAGACATGATGGTCTTATAAAGTTGAGTGTAGATCGTTTCAAACTGCCCTTGTACACTTGCGTCCGTGTAGTTAAACCTGGAGATTTTCTCTTGGTAACTACCATTCGAGCAATCCCAGTGTTGTGCTAAATATTCAATGGTCCCGTACATCAAATTTCCCCCATAAGAACCCGTGCTTTTCATATTCATGTAAACTCCCGTCAACGTTTCCTGAAAACCTTGTTGTTTCGAAAACATCTCTTCCTCGTCAAGCTCCGTCTTGGGTTGCACATCCAACCAGCTATTGCAGGAAACCATTCCCATATAAAGCAGACAAAGCAATATGTAAAATCTGTTTTTCATCTTCATATTTTATGACATTAAAATGTGGCACTCAAAGAACAAGAAAACTGTCGGGAAAACGGGTAAGCAGTACCGCGCTCTTGTTTGATCGTCGAGATACGGAACAAGTCTGAGATATTCCCCCGTATCGTCAGATTTTGAAGTCCTACATAACGTTTCAACCATTTATTATCACGAAACTCATACGCGATATTAGCGTTTTGACAAGTGAATATTGTTTTATCCTGTACGAAACGGGATGTCGCTTGAGTAGTAGTAGTCTCCTTAATGCCTTTGAAAAAAGTTTTGTCTCCGGCATGCATCCAACGCTCTTCATACACACGTCGATCCACGTTGAATTTCTTATCGGCATTCTCTACCCGATTGACCAACGTCTCGTTATACTCCTGACCTCCCCATTCATATCCGAAAGAAAGATTGACCGAGAGATCACGCCAACGAAATGTGGTATTCAAATTGCCCCGATATTTCGGAAGTCTCAAACCGGCATACACGCGGTCATTGGCACTCCATGTATAGGTCACCTCCCCATTTTTTTTCCGGAAAAGCTCCTTACCCGTACTAGGATCTATACCCAACGATTGAACCACATATATAGCGTTCTGTGACTCACCCTCCTTCCATACCCGATTAGGAATTGTTCCTCCTGTGGCAAGTAATCTTTCATTGGAAGCCTTCATCGTTTCGGACAATTTCAGAATTTTATCCTTGTTATGCACCAATGAACCGGTGACCGACCAAATCAATTGGCGTTCTGTATCACGAAGGACAAAAATCGTCGCTTTCAATTCAAACCCCTTATTCTCCAATTCCCCGATATTGGCTTTATAACTTGTAAACCCGTTAGAGAGCGGCAATTCTAACGATGACATCAAACTATTCGTACGTTCAAGATAAATATCCCCAATCAAGCGTACCCGATTATTAAACAAATCCAACTCAACCCCCATATCGTATTTCATCGTCTTTTGCCACTGCAAATTCGGATTCGCCAACGCTTTCAAGCTAGCTCCCATCCATTGATAATACCGATCATTCAACGAATAGCCGTAAGTGGCCATTGCCTCGTACGCACTGAAATTATTAGACCCAGTCTGCCCGACGGATGCTCGAATTTTCATACGATCAATCCAAGCGACATCCTCCATGAAATTTTCATGATGAAGGTTCCAACCGATACCTGCCGACCAAAAGGGTGCAAAACGGCTATCAGCCCCATACAACGAAGAACCATCCGAACGGAAAGAAGCATCAACAAAATAACGGTCTGCGTATGAATAACTAGCATTCCCAACAAAACCGACTCGTCTACTCTGCGACTCACTACCTCCCGGTTTACCATCTTTCACGTATTGCATGGCTATGGAAAGGAAATCCAAGGAGCCGCTAGGGAAACCTTCCACCGAAAAATTATAATTTGACTGTTCATTATTGTCCAAATCCATGTTCAGACCCATAAAAATCATGTGCTTCCCGGCAAACACCTTGGAATAATTAGCTGTCAGGGAAAAATTATAACGTAAACTTTTACCTGTCCCATAAGCATAACTCCCCTTCCGGAATGCCGTCTCCTCACTGGTATATGCGGCAAATTTCGTATGTTCGGGCGGTGTGTAATTATCGCTGGATTTCGATTGGGAAGTAAAACCAAATGTTCCACGTAAAGTAAACTCTTGCACCGGTTTCCATTCAATGGAAAAATTATTCGTGATATCGGTATAATTACTGTTATTCTTTGAATTCAAAGTGGCATTATATAACGGATTGGCAGGGTTCGTACTTGACCAATGCGGAGACTCCTCTAAAAACTTCTTTTGATTTCCATTTTCATCGGTAGGCGTCCAATAAGGATTCAAACCAACATACTGGGAAAATGACCCGTAAGGAGATTCCTGTGATTTATTGTACCCTATCGTCAGGCTATTCCGGAAAAGCAAATTAGAAGTCTTATAAGATAGATTAATCCCCCCGTTAAAATTGTCTCTAAAAGACTCTTTCATAACTCCCGCCACGTGATTGAACTGTAAACTGGCCGAATAGCGAAAACTCTTGTCGCCACCTTCTATCTTTACATTATGACGATGTCCCACTCCCGTACGCAGGGGTTTGGATAGCCAATAGGTATCAACACCCCTCTCTATCTCCTGCAAAATTTTACTATAACGCTCCAACAAATTTAACTTAGTTTCAAGATGACTATCCTCATAATAACCGGATTCAAGCTCTAAATCTAATTTTTCACGAGCATTCAACACATCATAATCAGACAAGTCCGGTATCTCAATATTTAAACTTCCAGTGTAAGTGAACTTCAACCTGCCTGCTTCCGGCTCTTTCGTCTCAATAACAACAACTCCATTGGCCCCGCGCGAACCATAGATTGCTGTCGCCGAAGCATCCTTCAGTAAGGTAATACTCTTCACCTCGTTATCATCCAAGTCCATCATGCGCTGTAACGAAATCTCGAACCCGTCCATGATAATCAGAGGGGTATTTAACTCCGCATTAGTACTACTTTGCAATTGATCAATATCCGGCATATTGGCAGCCCCGCGAATCTGAATTTCCGGCAATTTATTCGGGTTAGACCCATAAGTGTTATTTTCCAAAATATTAAACGCTGGGTCAATGTTACGCAACGTTGTCAGTATATTACGATTCCCAAAACTTTTCAATTCTTTTTCTGTCACGACTGAAACAGCTCCCGTGTAACTTTCTGCCGACTTGGAAAATATTCCTGTTACTACCACCTCATCTATCTCTGCCACATCCTCTTCCAACACAATTTTCAAAAAACTCTCCCCCTTATAAACGACCTCCTGCGATTTCATCCCTATAAACGAGAATAGCAGCACGGTATGTTGACTTTTAGGAATATCAATTTTGAAATTTCCATCAGCATCCGTCGCCCCACCTAAAGAAGTTCCTTTCAACAAAATCGTTACACCGGGAATTGACTTTCCCTTCTCGTCAACAACACTTCCCCTGATCATGATCATCTCTTGCGTAAGAGATTGTTGCGACCTCTCTTTCTTTTTAATGACAATCACTTTCCCCTCGATCGAATAATCATACCCGTGAACTGTAAGTACTTTCTTCAACACCTCATCAAGCGTTGCATTCCGGAATGTCTCCGTAATTTTCACATCATTAGATATATCGTTTTGCTTATGAACAAAAGTATATCCCGTTTTAACTTTCAAATCTTCAAGTACCTCCAAAATCGTTTTATCCGAATATTTAGCCGTAATTTTTTTCTCCTGAGAAGAATTCTCCTGTGCTAGCACGGAGGCACAAAACAATGCAATTAAAACAAAATTCACAAAAAGGATCTTACTCCATCTTCGAAATTCTGTTCGAAAAGTGGTGCGCTTCGGTTTTTTTTTCATATTTTTGTATTTGAATTATAAGATATCGTCTGTCGCCAACAGACTTTATACACTACAAGCGGGAGAATTCCTTGAATTCTCTCTCTTTTTAATTAACTTTTTGAACTTCTATTTTTCCATCGGCATTCATTTTAAATTTTACATCTGCCACTTTACTCAACACGGCAAGAAACACTTCCAAGCTCTCGTCACTCGAGATACTCCCTCGCAGAATAATATCATCCGTCGGCAACAACTTCGTGTCGAAATCCACGTCATAAGCACGCGAAACGACTTTTAGGATTTCGCACAAAGCCATGTTCTCTATATTAATTATTCCATCTTTCCATGACACGACATCACTGATCCTCACCGGATGCACGAATAAACTATCGCCCTCGACATTCAAAACAGATTGTTCACCGGGAAGCAGGAGCACCTCCTTCGCTCCATTAGTAGGCAACACTCTCACCTTACCCGATGCCAGCGTGGTCAACACTGGCTCCGACGGGTAAGCGGACACGTTAAACTCTGTTCCCAACACCGACACAGATTGCCTATCCGTCTCGACAACAAACGGTCGTGTCGTATCCCGAACCACGTCAAAAAATGCCTCCCCGCTCACGCGTACTCTCCGCTCTCCCCGAACAAACTGTTCCGGATACTCCAACCGGCTATCTGAATTAAGCCAAACCACGCTACCGTCATTCAACACTATGCGATACAGACCGGCTCCCCGCGGTACCAATATCTTATTATAAACAGGATGCTCCTTCACTCCCTGCCCCGTTTTCTTGTCATACACGACCTTTCCATCACTAATGGCCAATTGTACCCCTTCCTCCTCTTTGAAACGAATCTCATTACCGGAGAGGTAATGATGTCCCCCGTCAGCAAGCTCCAACACGGCCGTGCGTGCAGGTCGCCCGATATAAGCGATTGACTTCCGAGTATCCTCAACAGGCGAATTGTCCCACAATGAAACCGAAGCAACAACTCCTACCACGACAACAGCAGCCACCCAATACTTCAACCCAACCACCCGACGCCGGCGATGCGCCATCCGTCCCTGTATGGAAGAATAATCTCCCTTGATAAGTTGCGCCCGGACAACCTCTTTCAGCACAAGATTCTCCTTTCGTACAGCATCAAACACCTTACGATTCTCCGCAGAAACCTCTTTCCATTCCAGAATCACCCTCCCCTCCTCGGCAGAAAGTTTGCCATTAAAAAAGTCAAACAAATCAGACTCAGTGACTTGATATTTTCTTTCCATTTTTACCATAACTTTTATTATCCTAAAGACCGGAAAGATCACAAAACGGTTGAATGAAATTAGAAAAAATTTCAAAAAAAATGATAGCCTTCAAATTCCATCAAATTTGAAGGCTATCATCGTGATTTCTATTTCAAAAAAATAACTACAACCTTTCAATATCCTCGGCAGTCAGTCCGGTCATTTGAATGATTATATCCATCGGCATATTCTTTTCTTTCATATTCCGGGCTACTTTCAAAATTCCCTTCTCTTCACCTTCGACCAATCCCTCCTCCCGGCCTTCAACCCGACCCTCCTCTAGACCCTTTTCCCGACCTTCGACTCGACCTTCTTCTAGGCCTTTCATTCGACCCTCGACTAATCCCTCTAGTTTTGCTGTACCCAACACATCATTCTGGATCATGATAGCATCCACGTGACGATCGTATGCGGCTCGTTCTGCTTCATCCATATTATAATAAACCAGCTTTTCCCTTGCTTCTTTCAACCCCGGAGTCATCGTATCGGGGCGGATGTAATCATTTTTCAAGTAATCCAACCACTCCTCAAGCGGGGTTGTTGCCACTTGATCAAACTCATTCACCCGGATCAAGAAATACTCCGGGAATATCTCCGATGGCAAGCGCTGAACCAAAGCATCCCGCTCCTTCACGGTCACGTGCAAATGATCGCCGGTGTGTACTCCCGTAAACGTGTTTTGACCATGGTAAAGATAATCATTCCCTTTTCCAATGTCAAAATAAAGAATACTAATAGAATACACTTTCTTCACTTCTGAATAAAGTTCTCCTAGCTTGATATGCTCAGTAATCGCCTTGGCTGCACCATAAAGAATTCGTTCAAGAAAATATAATTCCCTAGTAACCTGTACCTCCACGATAATAATCTCACCCTCGCTATCCCGGGCCTTAACATCTACCCGGTTAAACTTATCCTCGTAAATCTGTTGATTACCCTCGCTTTCCAGTATATCTATAATGTGAACCTGACGATCGAGTAACACGGTTAATAACCCTTCCAAGACGACAAAATTCGCCTTGTCCCGCAATAACCGTTTCACAGCCCAATCAAATCGAATGTATTTATTCTTGTCCATGTGGAAATAGTTTACTTCTCTATTCAAAGGTAAGCTTTTTTGCGAGATTAAAGGAGAAAAAAATGTGATTTAACTTTTCTATCGATCGTACCGGTATCAAGTTCATTCGAACCTGAAGTGCCAGAACCCGGAAAAGACCTTCCTCAAATACTTCAAAGCATTCACGAGCAACGTTTTTACCGTCGCTATCGAGATAGAAAAACGATCTGCCGTCTCCCGGTAACTCAACCCATCAAGATACACTGACTTCAAAACCTCACGTGTTCTCGGGGGCAATTTCTCGATCTCAGCTTCTATTGCCTGCAAAATCTCCTCTGTCAGCCAATCCGTGTCCTCAACTTCCGCATTTTCGTTCAATTCACCACAAGCCTCGCGTAAGGGATCCCTCTTTTCCAATAACTTCAACGCTCGATTTCTTACTGAAGCAAAAAGATATCCCCGAAGATTACCCGAAGTGATTCTCGCATAAGCTCGCTGCTCCCAGAATGCCACGAAGAAATCCTGTACCAGATCTTCCGCCGCCGGAATATCACCCAAAAACGAGTCAGCCCATAAAACCAACGGTCGATAATAACTATTGAACAAGACCTCCATCCCCCGGGGATCGTCATGTCCAACTAAAAGTTTACATATCAACTTATCATCAACCTGCATAAATTCAAAAGCTCGCTACCACGTATAAATTATTAGATTTACAAACTTATACAAAAAACTTCGGTTTTTGGATATACATAACGAAAATTCCGTTCCCTCAAAAACCTTTATTTTCGATATTTTTCATCTCCCTCCTCGAACATACTCACGTAACTAAAATAGCGGCTCTCGCTGATTTCCCCCTTCTCCACAGCCTCCAGCACGGCACATCCCGGTTCGTGAATGTGCGTGCAATTATAGAATCGGCATTCACTTGCCCGCTTGAATATTTCCGGGAAATAATGTGAGATCTCTATTTTTTCCATGTGAATCAACCCGAACGCCCGGATACCGGGAGTATCCACGATATACCCGCCAAAACTCAACGGGAACATTTCAGCGAACGTGGTCGTGTGTTTTCCCGTGTCGTGAGAATCGGAAATCTCCGCCACTTTCAATCCAAGCCCGGGTTCGACACGATTAATCAACGAGGATTTCCCCACGCCAGACAAGCCGGAGAACACGGTCACTTTATCCTTCAAGGCCGCCACCACGTCCTCCATCCCCTCCCCGGTCAACGAGGACACGTGAAAACATTCATACCCCACCTGCATATAAATCTGGGTCAAAGCTCCCAATAGCAATAAATCCTCCTCGTCGTACAAATCTATTTTGTTAAACACGAGTATGGTCGGAATCCGGTAAGCCTCCACGGATGCTAGGAAACGATCGATAAAAACGGTCGATGTAACGGGATGATTCACCGTCACCACCAACACCGCCTGATCAACATTCGCGGCGATAATATGCGCCTCTTTCGACAAGTTCGTTGATTTCCGGATAATGTAATTCTTCCGATCTTCAATCCGGTTGATCACCGCGCCATCGGGATTGACCTCCACCTCGACAACATCCCCTACCGCAACAGGATTCGTGGTCTTAATCCCTTTCATCCGGAACTTCCCCTTGATCCGACAGTCCAGCACTTCCCCCGATTCCATTCGCACGGAATACCAACTTCCGGTAGATTTCACAACAATCCCTTTCATATTATCAATTTAATGGTTCCTGTTTTACCCGAATGCAAATATACACGATATAATTTTCTTCTCGCACGGACCAAGAAAAATTATAATACCAAGGATTATAAATTGTCCTACCCACGACAGTCCCACGTCAATCTTTAATATATGATCAATCTTACATTTCTACCTGATCATTAGCTGAAATCACTCTTTTATCATGCTTTTAAAATTCTTATAAAACGCTATTCTAAATATAGCGCTTTAATAGGGTTTTAATAGCGTTCTAATAGCGTTTTACACGGTAGTGGTCTAGTAGTAATCATCTATAAATCATGACTTTTTAACTTTCCACGGCATTTCTAGGGATAATCGTTAGTTTCTACTCCCAATTTCACTACCTTTGCAACATACAAATTATTACAAGTCATGAAATTAGTTTTCGCTACCAATAATGCCCACAAGCTGGAAGAAATAAAAGAAATGTTAGGTACCCGGCACGAGATTGTTTCTTTAAAAGAGATTCAATGCCATGAGGATATTCCGGAAGAACAAGACACGCTCGAAGGAAATGCCCTTCAAAAAGCCCGGTATATTCACGCGAAATACGGCTTGGACTGTTTCGCGGACGATACCGGGTTAGAAATAAAAGCCTTGAACAATGCTCCCGGAGTTTATTCCGCACGATACGCGGGCAATGCTCACGACTCGGAAGCCAACATGAAAAAAGTTTTACAGGAGATGCAAAATATACCGGAACGTCAAGCCCGTTTCAGAACTGTTATCGCTTTAATTCTCGGGGGAAAGGAATACTTGTTTGAAGGTATTGTCAACGGGGAGATACTCACAAGCAAGCACGGGCACGAAGGATTCGGTTACGATCCGATTTTCCGTCCCGAAGGTTTTCAGGAAAGTTTTGCCGAAATGCCCCTCCACGAGAAAAACGAAATCAGCCATCGGGGCCAAGCCGTCCGGGAATTATGCCGTTTTTTAAACAACTTATAAAAAGAAATGCACACGGTGAAGGCCATCATACTGAAAAGCATACCTCATTCCGAACAGCAACAAATTCTACATGTTTACTCGGAGGAAAGAGGTTACATGCAAATGATTACCCCGTTGGCCCTGTTCAAGCGTAAAACGAACACGTCCGTCCAGTGTATGCAAATCGTGGAAATCGAGTTCATCCCGAATGAAAGGGGCGGGCTCCACAAACTGAAATCTCTCTCTCCGCTCGTGAACACGTCGGCCATCTATTTCGACGTGTACAAGATGAATATAGCCCTGTTATGGGGTGAAATATTAAACCTCGTGCTACGGGATTCCGACCCGAATCCTGGTTTATACGAGTACATCAAAACTTCCGTGGAATACCTGAACGTCACGCGTGACGACATCGCCAATTTCAACTTGTTATTCCTGTTCCGGTTAAGTAAATTACTCGGCTTTAGCATAGACAACAGCACGTATCACCCCGACCACGTGTTCAACATCAACGATGGATGCTTCTACCCCACGGGTTCACCGGGAAATTACTACACCGGCCCACACTCCGCCAAAGCTATCCATGCCCTTTGCACGTGTCAATTGCAAGAATTAAAAAATATCCCGCTTAATCAGCAAGGTCGTAAGATTTTACTCGATATTGCCCTACTTTTCCTTGGGTTCCATCTAAATCTGGATTTTAACACCAAAAGCATCCGGGTCATCCGGGAAATATTTTCCTAAAAACGCGTGTTCATCGATAAAATCGGGGTATTCATCCCGAAATTACAGATGTTCATTTAAAATTATTGACCGATAACACTGAATTTCATATTTTTACAAGAAATTTAAACAAAAATCGTATGAAACAGGGCAAACCGTCAGCCAGTCAACAAAAATTCACCAAAATGACCTTTGGGAACCGACATCGGGGTTAATAAGTTAATATTTTGTTAAAATAATAAACCTTTTTAAGCAAAAAGTGTCTCACTCAAAGTAGGATATTTCACATTTTATTAACATATATTCCGGCTTATTATGCATAGATTTATACCAACCTAAAATACCAGCGTTATGCGTATAAAAATTGTAAATCTGAATAAAGTCTACCCGGGAGGTAAAAAAGCCTTAAAAGACTTGAATTTGGAAATCGAACCGGGGATGTTCGGTCTGTTGGGACCGAATGGAGCAGGAAAAACCTCTCTCATGAGAATCATGACTCTATTGCAGAGTTGCACGTCGGGAACCATCTATTTCGACGATTACGATATTGCCAAGGACCGGAAAGCGATTCGTTCCCTGTTGGGCTACTTGCCACAGGATTTCCGTTTCTTCGAGAAACTGAAAACATGGGAATTCCTCGACTACGGTGCCGGGCTTGCCGGGATCAAGGGGAAACAACACCGGGCCGAAGTGGTAGACGAGATGCTACGTAAAGTTGGTTTGTTTGAAGTCCGTGACCGTTGGGCCAACCGGTTATCCGGGGGTATGAAACGAAGACTCGGGATCGCCCAAGCCATTATCGGGAACCCGAAAGTGATTATCGTGGACGAGCCGACTACCGGACTGGACCCGGAAGAGAGAATCCGGTTCCGCAACATCCTGTCCGACATTAGCGACAAGGATTCCATCATCATCCTTTCCACCCATATCGTGGGTGATATTTCAAGTACTTGCAAGAAACTAGCCTTGTTGAACTGCGGAGAACTGAAGTTTGAAGGATCCCCGGACGAGATGATCAACCTAGCTCGCGGAAAAGTATGGGAAATTTTCGTAACCGACATGGAATATGAGGAAATCAAAGATAAATACCCGATTATTTCAACCATCCCGACGGACGGGGGTATGGAGATTCAGGTCGTGGCCGATGCCATCGACGGCTACTCGCACAAAGCCATCGAACCAAACCTCGAACATGCCTACGTTTACTACATGGACTACTTGTTGAAAGACAAGATGAACATGCAGGTTGAAGCAATCCAAGAAAACGAATTGTTCAAGTAAATCATAGAAGAAACCAGCGATGAATATTCACAACATCAGCACAATATCGAGATACGAAACCAAGCTTCTGCGAAGAAGTTGGCTATTCCGTATATTCGCTATTTTATCCCTTTTAGTTATCGTATTTTTTCACATGGGTACACAGTCAAACCTAGGGTGGTTCGAATGGGTCATGGTTGCCATGCCATCCTCCATCCCGTTTGTCAATATCTACCTTTTCAATATCGCGCAATCCGTCATTGCCATATTCTTGGCAGGGAGCTTTTTAAAGCGAGACAAGAAGTTAGATACGGCCGAAGTGATCTACGTGCGCCCGATGAGTAACGCGGATTACATCATCGGGAAAACATGGGGAATCGTGAAGGTATTCGTATCGTTAAACATCATCGCCTTACTTATCGCTGGTTTCATTCACTTGTTCGCAAGTGAATCCCCATTTACCCTATTCCCCTATTTCTTCTACCTACTCACGTTATCGATCCCGTCACTGATTTTCGTGTTGGGACTATCGTTCGTGATCATGAGTTTCATCCGTAACCAAGCGGTTACGTTCGTGATCATGCTAGGGTTTATCGGGGTGACCTTATCTTATCTCGGAGACGCGGAACACGGGACATTTGACTTCTTCGCCCTCACGGTGCCGAATATGTTCTCCGACGTGCTGGGACACACGAACTTGTTTCCCTACCTCGTTCAACGATTAACATTCTTGCTATTGGGAATGGGATTACTCACGTTTACCATCGCTATGGTCAACCGCTTACCGTTACATCCCAAGAAAAACATCTTGCTGAACGCCCTAGGATGTATTATCCTGATCGCCGGAATCGGTTGCGGCTTTACCTATTTTTCCCGATTCAATCACGTTGATAATCAACGCAAATTATACTCTGAAAGATACAAAAAATACAATAACATTGACAAGGTTCATTTGATAGACCAAGAGATTATATTCTCGCAGACCGACAAAAAAATTACCGTCAATTCACACGTAAAGATTCAAAACCGGAATCATCAAGAGATCGACAAAATCGTGTTCTACCTGAATCCATCCCTGCAAGTTGAAAAATTAACCCGGCAAGGAGAAGATATTCCCTACAAAAGAGACGCACAAGTTATCATTACAGAATACAAACTCCGCCCGTACGAAAGCCTTGAACTGGACATCACGTACAACGGTTCCATCGACGAAAACATTTGCTACCTAGACATCACGGACGAAGAATATTACGACACGCAAACCGGAAGTAGTATTCTCCGTTTCGGGAAAAGATACGCTTTCGTGCAGGACAAATTTACCCTGCTGACCCCGGAATGCCTGTGGTACCCCTCTACTTTTCCACCGGTAAACCCGGAGGCTCCTTATAATATTCGGAAAAACTTCTCGAATTACACGCTAAAAGTGATTCATCCCAATGACCGGACGATTCTTTCACAGGGGATATCTTCCCAATCGGGTGACACGACAATATTCCGGAATAAAGAGCAACTACCCGGCATCAGTTTAGCCATCGGGGACTACGAGAAGAAGAGTATCGTGGTCGATTCCGTGCAAATCGAATTATACAATTTTAAGGGTCACGATTTCTATTCTGAAGTTTTTCCTAACATTTCAGACACGTTAGCCGGATTCCTTCAAGATGTGAAATCCGAATACGAGTTGAGAAAAGGCCGTAAATACCCGTATCAAAAATTTATCATGGCGGAAACGCCCATTTCTTTCGCGGGATACGTGCGAAACTGGAAAGGGAACAGCGAGCAAACACAACCGGAGATGGTTTTCCTTCCGGAATTTGCCACGACTCTGCCCAGCAGTAATTTCAAATTTGCCAAGAAAAGAATGGCTAACTGGGGACGACGTGATCCCCAAGGAGCGATGGAAGAAATTGACGTGGAAATGAACGTCATTCGGGATTTTGCCCGCCGGGTTCTTCTCTCGGAGGAAACATTTCAAGAAGAGGGAAATACATTCGTGAACATGTTCTCGGGCGAATGGTCCGGAACATCCAAACTGAACAAGTACGATTTATCGTCCATGTATTTTAATTACGCGGGTTCTATTTATTCCCAGAATTTCCCAATCATAGACATCGTGATGAACACCATGCTAAAACAGGAAGAAAGCGATCAGGGAAGACATTTCTTCCGGATGTTCAACGGGATGGGCGATGATCAACGAGCTGCCTCTTACCTGAACGGGAAAAGTTTTGAACAGGCCGTACTCGATAACACGCTTTCGACAGAGGTGTTCTACGAAATGATGAAACTGAAGGGTGTTTACCTGAGGAACTATATTAACTCCCGTCTTTCATCAAACGAATTCAAGGAATTCATGGCCGAATTCACGAAAAGATACCAGTTTCAGGAGGTCAATTTCACCCGCCTGAACAGCGAGTTCATTCGCAAGTTCCATTTCAATTTAATGGATTTCATCCCGAACTGGTACACGATCAACAGCACGCCTCGTTTTATCGTGAAAGGGGTGGATGCCGATCAAGTAGAAGTCGGGGATTACACGAAATATATCGTGAAGTTCCAAGTGTATAACCCCACGAACGTAGAAGGCGTGATTTCCGTCAACGTGGAAGAAGGAGGCGGAATGTTCCCCGGTGGCCCGCGGGGAAGAAGAGGACGGGCGGCTCAAATGGAGGCCAAACCGGCGAAAAATTATATTATAGAACCACAGAAATATAAAGAGATTCGTATTCTATGTGACGAACGTCCGAGTAACCTCACGATTAACACGAATATCTCGCAGAATCTACCCAGTACGATCATGCAGAATTTTGCTAAAGTGACGACCACGACGACCGACACGGTAACAGGAATATTCGACTCAAATGCCACCCTTTTCACGTTTAACCCGAAAGAGATCACGGTGGACAACGAAGATCCCGGATTCCGGATAATCGAATCCAATCAAAAGAACAAACTACAATCTTTCTTCAAGAAGGAGAGCGAAGATAAATACAAGAACTTAAACTTCTGGATGCCTCCTAGCAGATGGACAGCTACCATCGGAGTAAACTATTATGGAGACTATATCAATAGTGCCGTGTACAAGAAATCCGGAAGTGGTAGTAACAAGACGGAATGGACAACCCAGATACAAATCCCGGGATTCTATGAGGTATTCGTGTACACGTCCGAGCTCCCTATGATGGGATGGCGCCACCGAGGAGGTGAAGAGAAAAAAATACAATATTACACGGTAAAACATGATGACGGGGAAGAGGAAATTTCAGTCGAGACGGGCCGGGGACGGCAAGGATGGAGAACGCTGGGTTCTTTCTACTTCTCGAAAGGAGAGGCCAAGATTACCTTAAGCGACAAGGGATCGGAATCGAACCAAATTATCTTTGCCGATGCGGTAAAATGGGTGTACACGAACAATAACAAATAAAAATAAGAACAACATATTATGAAAAAGATCGCGTCAATATCGTTGATTATTTCGGGAATACTCATGCTTTGTTCCGGATCAACGTTTGCTCAGGAAATTTTGACGTTGGAAAAGGCTCTGGAGATCGCTTATCAGCAAAGCCCTTCCATCATTCAAAGTAAAATGAGTCTGGAACAAAGTGAGCTGGCCCTGATTCAGCAAAAGGCTTCATTAAAATCACAGTTCAGTTTGAATTTGAACCCGTTTCAATATACCAGAAGTACATCGTTCGACGATTACAATACACAATGGTATACCCGGAAAGCCATGAGTTCCGGCCTTGACTTCAGGATCAGTCAACCGATCAAATGGACGGACGGGACAGTCACACTCAGTAACTCGTTCAACTGGCAAGAAGACGATAATCAATCTTCGGGAGCCAAGAATACCTCTTTTTCAAATAATCTGAGCTTAAATCTGGAGCAACCAATCTTTACCTACAACAAGACCAAGATGCAATTGAAGAGGTTGGAATTTAACCTTGAAAAAGCAAAAATACAATACGCTTTGGCCCAACTGAACATCGAGAAAAACGTGACCGCAGCATTTTATGGCGTTTACCAGTCTTATAAAAGGCTCGTTACGGCCCGGGAAGCCTTCCAAAGTCAAAAAGAAAACTACGAGTTGATCAAAAATAAAGTGGAACAAGATCTGATCCCCCAAGAAGAGCTATTCCAAGCGGAGGTGACCTTGGCCACAAACGAAAATTCTCTTGCCGACACGGAAACGAGTTACGAGAATACCAAAGATCAATTCAAACAAACCTTGGGTCTTCCCTTGGATATAGACATCAACATTTTACCTGACATCCAAATTGATTCAGTTCACGTGGATGTCAATCAAGCCGTTAAATATGCCCTAACGCAACGGATGGAGATCCGTCAACAACAAATTGCCATAGAAGAAGGCATTTTTAGCCTGATCGAGGCAAAGGATAATAACAAGTTCAAAGGTAGCATTTCCGCCAGAGTGGGTTTGATGGGACAAGGAGGCAACTTTAACGGAGCTTTTTCGAAACCGGATGATAACGAAACGATCGGGATAACCCTGACGGTACCGATTTGGGACTGGGGGGCAAGAAAAGCGAATATCCGCAGCACGGAATTATCCAACGAGAACACGGAAATCAGCAACGAGGAAGAAAGAAAATCCATCATGCTTGATGTACGCCAGATATGCCGGGAATTGCCCAAATTATTGCGACAAATCGAGATTGCCCGCCAGACTGTTAAAAACGCTGAACGTACGTATGACATCAACGTTGAGAAATATCGTAGCGGAACCCTTACCGGTATGGAGCTGAAAAATCAACAAACCCAGTTGACCGACGCGAAAAACTCGTTGACAGATGCCATCATTTCATACAAATTGAAATTACTGGATCTGAAAATTCAAACCCTGTGGGATTACCAGAATAACAGGTCTTATTTACCGGTTAATTTATTGAAATAAACCCTAACACAAAACATAAAACAAAACGCTATGATCAACAAATCCATAAAATATATCGGGGTGATTCTGCTGGCTTACACCTTGAACGCTTGTAACGAGCAACGAATGAGTTCTTCTTCAGAGACAACCACGCCTGTTTGGCTTGCCGAAGTCGGGAAACGTGATGTTCGGGAATTGACCACCACGACAGGAACAGCCAAAGCGGCCAAAACGGTGGAAGTGAAATCCGAAACAAATGGTAAATACGAGTTGATGATCAACCCCAAAACCAAGCGTCCCTACAAGCTGGGTGACATTGTGGAGGAGGGTGCCGTGATCATCAAGCTGAATAATAAAGAACATGAAAACACCGTATCGTTACCGACAAAAAAGATGCAGGTTGACATCGCCAAGAAAGAATGGGATGGGCAAAAAGCAGTATTTGAAAAAGGCGGTGCCACGGAAAAAGATGTACTAAATGCCGAAAGTAGCTACATACAAGCGCAAACAGCATTGGAAACGGCATACACGGAACTGGCAAAACTCACAATCAAAGCACCCTTCAAGGGAGCCATCGTCAGCCTACCCTATTTCACCCCGAACGTGGAGATCGCATCCGGTGAAACGATGGTCGGATTGATGGACTACAGCCACATGTACATGGAAATCGCCCTACCGGAAAACACGATCGACAAGGTGAAAGTGGGTCAGAAAGTACTGGTCACCAATTATAATATCAAATCAGATACCCTGTCCGGTCTTGTTTCCCAGTTATCCCCGGCAATCAACGAGGATACCCGCACATACACCGGATATATTACGATTAACAACCCGGAACTGAAACTACGTCCCGGTATGTTCGCGAAAGGAGAGATTATTACTTTGCAAAAGGATTCGGTTATTGTCATTCCGAAGGACATCGTTAATTCCCGTCGGGGAGGAAACCGGATTGTCTACACGGTGGAACAAAACCGGGCCATGGAAAAAATCATCACGGTTGGTATCAGCGACGATCGTTTCATCGAGGTGGAAAGCGGTCTGAACCAAGGAGACAAGATCGTGGTGAAAGGCTACGAATTCCTGAGAAACAGAGGCAAAGTAAAAATCATGAAATAAAAAGACATGAACAGCATTACCAAATTTGCAGTAAAATACCCCGTGAGCGTGTTAATGCTCACGCTGGCAGTATGTTTACTGGGAACCATATCTTATAATAAATTAGGGACAGACCTTTTCCCTGACCTGAAAAATCCCGCTCTTTACGTGGAAGTGAAAAGCGGTCAGAGACCACCCGAAGAGGTTGAAAAACTGATCACGACGAACGTTGAGTCTACGGCCGCTCGTCAAGAAGGCGTGAAGAGCGTGTACAGTGTCACGAAAGTCGGCTACACGAAAGTGACCGTAGAATACGGATGGGATCAAGACATGGATGCCGCTTTCTTGGATTTGCAGCGAAGTGTCTCTTCTCTTTCTCAAGATGAAACCATAGAAGAAGTTAACGTTACCCGTTATGATGCCAACGCGACACCGATCATGACCATCGCCCTCACTCATAACGAAGTGAAGGACATGAACGAATTGCGGAAGATCGCGGAAAATTACATGCGCAATGAACTCGTCCGGGTAGACGGTATTGCGGATATTCAGTTGAACGGACAGGAACAGGCGATCGTCGAAATTTCCACGAATCCCTACATGCTGGAGGCATTCGGGTTAACTGCCGACGGAATTGCCTCGCAAATCACGGCCATCAATCAAAATGTTTCCGGGGGAACGATCACGGACGGAGATATTCAATACACGGTGAAAGGGGTAAACCTGATTACCAGTCTCCAAGATATTGAAAACATTATCGTGGCATTTAAAGAGAATTCTTCCAGCGGAAGTTCCTCTTCCACGGAATCTACAAGCAGTTCCAGTAAGACAAAAGCCCCGGTATATTTGAAAGATGTGGCCTCCGTGTCCATTCGCAACAAAGACCCGGAAAACTTGGCCCGTTACAACGGGGAACGCTGTCTGGGGATCAGTATCTACAAAGAAAATAAATATAACACGGTAAATGCCGTGGAAAACTTGCTAGCCAAGATTGATGAATTCCGCAAAAGTTTACCGGGGTATGATTTCCATATCATCAGTAACCAAGGAGAATTTATCGGGAGTTCCATCAACGAGGTTAAAGATTCCGCTTTAATGGGTATCATCCTCGCCGTTATTATACTTTATATATTCTTGCGACGAGTGAACATGACATTAATCGTCAGTCTCTCTATCCCAATCTCGATCATTGCCACGTTCAACCTGATGTACTTCAATGGTCTTTCCATTAATATCATGACGCTGGGAGGACTTGCGCTGGGTGCGGGAATGTTGGTCGATAATGCCATCGTGGTGATGGAAAATATCTTCCGAAACATGGACGAGAACAACCTATCACCCACGGAGGCAGCCGTGAGGGGGACTTCGGAAGTAGCGGGAGCAATCACGGCTTCCACCTTAACCACGATCGTAGTATTCCTTCCAATCGTGTACCTGCAAGGTGCCGCCGGGGAGCTGTTCAAGGAACAGGCGTGGACGGTTAGTTTCTCGCTGTTATCCTCCCTTTTTGTTTCTATCCTGTTTATCCCGATGCTGGCATCGAAATTCATGCGGAAGAAAGACAACATTTCCAGTCACGCCATCACGATCAAAGGTTTCGGAAATTTCGTCGGGAAAGTCCTTAAAAGGAAATACTTGGTGATTGGCATCGCCACAGCTCTCATGATCGTTTCTTACTTGATGTTACCGTTAATCGGCATGGAGTTCATGCCTAAAACAGAATCGAAGGAGTTCTCAATTCTTGTTACCATGGAACCGGGAACAAGGTTAAAAAGTACGGATAATGCCGTGGGAACCATTGAAGATGCCATCCGGACTCTAGGACAGGATGATATTGAATGGCAATACACACTGGTTGGCCCTTCCAACCTTGAAAGTCAAAGCGGGGGTAAGTTGGAATCAGAAAATCAATCCCAAATCAAGGTAAAGATAAAGAAAGATTCCAAGTTGGATGCTGATTACTTTATCACGAATATTAACGAGAATTACCCCTTGCCGGAAGGTGTGGAAATCTCCTACGAGAAAGGGGAATCTGCCCTACAAAGCATCCTAGGAACAGAAGGCGCACCACTGGTAATCGAGGTGAAAGGGGAAGAACTTGAATTGCTGGATGAATTGTGTACCGAGATAAAAGAGAAGATTACCGGAATCCCCGGTATATACGATATCAAATCTTCCTTGGAGAAAGGAGCCCCGGAGGTGAATATCAAGATTGACCGCTTGAAAAGTGGAATCTACGGGATCGATGTTGCCACGGTAAGTAACCAAGTCAGCGAGAAACTGGCAGGTAAGGATGCCGGAACTTTCGAAACACAAGGCGAGACTATTGACATCAATATCAAGGTTCCCGAAGTGACCCTTTCCGAAATTTACGATATTGAAATCATACAAGGCGAGAAGAAATATCGTCTCGGAGAAATTGCAGACATCGAAATCACGTCAGCCCCGAAAGAAATTAACCGGGTTAACCAAAGCCGGACGGGTATCGTGACCGCCATGATCGAGAAACAATACTCACTAAGCCATATTACCCCTGCTATTAAAGCTAAATTGTCCGAGGTTGAATTCCCGGCCAAGTATTCGGCTAAAATAACGGGAGAGGAAGAGATGCGACAAGAGTCATTCAGCGGGTTGGGATTCGCCCTGTTTTTATCTATTCTATTAGTATATATGGTAATGGCGGCACAATTTGAATCTTTGCGCCACCCGTTCACGATCCTGCTGACTATTCCGTTAGCCGGCGTGGGATGTATTTTGGCATTCCTGCTCACCGGACAAACACTCAACATGATGGCCTTTATCGGTATTATTATGCTGGCAGGTATTGCCGTGAACAGTTCTATCATACTCGTGGACGCGATCAATCGTCTGAAAGAAGAGGGACACCCGTTGGAAGAGGCTATCAAAATGGCGGCACAGCATCGTGTGCGTCCGATCATCATGACCAGTGCCACCACGATTCTGGCATTGCTACCCATGTGTTTCGGATTCGGGGAAGGAGCCTCATTGCGCTCGCCCATGGCACTTGCCGTGATCGGTGGTTTACTGACCTCAACCATCATGACGCTGATCGTTATTCCGTGTGTGTATTACGTTATTGACAGAAAGAAATCATGAACACGATTATAAAAAGAAGGGTTCTTGTATCGATGCTTTTCATCGGGCTGGTACTTATGGGAATTTTCTCCTATAAACACCTTCCCATGGAATTATACCCCAATGCCGAACTGCCGGTGTTGAGCGTGAGCATTAGCTCCGAGACGGAATCCGACCCTTCCTATATAGAGAATCAAGTAGCTATTCCCGTCGAAGGTGCCGTCAGTGCCCTTAACGGGGTTGAAAAAATAGAAACCCAGATTTATTCGAGAGGAGGACAGGTAACCGTCTCTTTCAAACAGGACGTTGATCTGAAATACACCTTTCTACAACTGGAAGAAAAAATAAAAAGCATCACCCCGAATCTGCCTGATAATTTCAGGTTAAACGTGAACAAATCTTCTTCGGGTTCCGCCAGTGATATGTTCATGAACCTACGGATTCTCGGGGAGGACGACATCGACTACGTGCGTAATATCGCCGATTCAGAGATTGTTCCCTACTTAGAAAATATCGACGGGATCGCTAACGTCACCATCATGGGAGGACGGCAAAAAAGCATCGAGGTTATTGTCGATCCGGAAAGATGCAAGGCATTGAACATCACGACATCAACGATCAGTCGAGCCATTTCAAGCAATCTGGCAGAAAAGAGTTTCGCCGGTTCGGTTTACGAGAACAACAAACGTTATTTCGTCAACGTGACAGCCGAATACCTTGCCACGGAAGACTTGGGGAGTATCGTGGTTGCCGAGGGACCGATCCAGTTGAAAGACATCGCTGACATCCAATTCGGCGTGAAGGAAGAGGAATCATACGCACGTACCAACGGGAAAGAGGTGATTTCCTGTATCTTGTCCAAATCACCGTTGGCTAACGTGATCGACCTTTCCGAAAAAGTCCGGCAGGAAATTGATCGCCTAAACGGGGAATTAGAGTCTAAAGGGGTTCTCATCGAGGTGGAGGATGATGCCGCCGAGGTGATGAACAAAAATATTGACCAAATTATTGATCTCGGACTTTCAGGAGCTATATTGGCCATATTCGTGTTGTTCCTATTCCTCCGGAAAATACGGATCATTTCTATCGTGGCTTTTGCCATCCCGATTTCCGTGTTCTCGTCATTCTATTTCTTTTATCTGTTCGGAATAACAATCAACACGCTGACTCTCACGGGTATCGCGCTCGCCGTCGGTATGTTGCTGGACAACTCCATTGTCGTCATGGAGAATATCTACCGGCTGAAAGGATTGGGAATTTCCACCGATGAGGCTTGCGTTCGAGGAACTACCGAAGTATGGAAGGCTATCATGGCGGCTACGGTCACCACGATTACCGTGTTCCTGCCCTTCCTTTTCGCGGACAATTACCTGATCAAGCTGATCGGGGAACATATCGGAATCTCTATCGTGGCAACGCTTACCATATCGTTGGTCGTGGCCTTGTTATTGATCCCGATGGCAGTAAACGCTATTTTGCGCAAGACTCCGGAAGATGTCAACTTCAGCAACCTGTCAATCCATAACAGACTAGTGCAGATATATGTTGCCATCCTAAAGATGTCCCTTCGCCGCCCGGCACAAGTGATCATTATTGCTCTTGTCGCTTTACTGGTTACCGTGGTTTTATCCACCTCTTTAACGTTGAACACGCTAAGGGAGGTTGAACTGAACACGTTCAACGTGTATATCACCCCGCCAACGGGCTACACGCTCCAAAGAACCGACGAGATGATTCGCCTTTTCGAGGACGAATTACTCGAAGTTCCGGAAATAAAAGAATTCTCTTCCAACGTAATGAAAGAGGATGTCCGGCTCACGATCCGGTTGAAAGATGATTACCAGAAAATCAATAAAAAATCCCTTATCCAACTGAAAACCGAAGTACTCCGGTTGGCTGAAACGGTCAATATCAACCAAATCAGTTTGGAAGCCAGCGAGAGTAGCGAGAACTTCCGAGGAAGTAGCGGTGGCGGTGGAATGCTTGGCAATAGTTCCTTGCTCAGAATGATGGGTATGGGCAGTCAAACAGAAAAAGTGATAATCAAGGGGCAGGATTTCGAGTCTATGGCAAATTTTGCCGAATATTTGAAATATCAACTTGACGATCTGGATAACATTTCCAATTCCCACATTTCAGTTTCCCAAGGAAGTACGGTCTCCAAAATATTCTTTGACCAGTACCTCATGGGAATGAACGAGGTTGAACCCGGTAATGTAAGCCAAGAGCTTTCCAATTTCCAACCTCAGAGTAAAGCTGAAGTTAAATACAAAGCCGGGAATCAGGAATATGATATTCTGATCCGGGACATCAATTATGACGAGGACGATCAGAAGACACAAACCCGGACGCTAGAAGATTTACGCAATTTAGAAGTCACGAACAAGAATAACGGGTTGATTCAATTGAGAAGTTTCAGCCGCATCAACTTGGGACGTGATAAGGGAAACATCACCCGTATCAACCAAGAAAAGGAGGTGAACCTTGTCTATATGTTCAATTCCGACATCAACGAATCAAAGGATTTGCTGGAGGCCGCACGAGAGGAGATGGACGAGCTGGTGCAAAGTATGGATGTCCCGACGGGTATCGCCGTGGAAGTCGTACACGAGGAGAATGAAATGGACGATTTTACATTCCTAATCTTGGCCGCCTTCATCTTGATTTACATGATTTTAGCTGCCGTATTTGAATCAACCACGGCTCCCATCGTGTTGATGTTTACCATCCCGCTGGCCGCCATCGGTTCTTTACTGGCGTTATTATTCACGAGCAATTCATTGATGAATGCCAATGTTTTCGTGGGTTTCATTATCCTCATCGGTATCGTGGTAAATAATAGTATCATCCTTATCGACTACACTTCTTTACTCCGTCGGACTGGAAACCGTAAACAACGGGCCATCATAACGGCCGGGTTATCCCGTTTAAGACCGATTCTGATCACGGCCATCACGACGATCGTAGCCATGATTCCCTTAGCCATGGGGCAAGGAGAATACGTGTCCGGACTGGGAGCCCCGTTTGCCATCACCGTGATCGGGGGACTTACCATGAGTACGCTGTTGACTCTGGTCATTATCCCGACATTGTATTCCGGAATGGAAGACGCCTTATATCGCCTACGCACACAAAGCCTTTTCATGAAACTATTGCAAATCGTGCTTTTCGTCGTGGCCGTAATCTGCGTGTACTTCTGGACCTATACCCTGTTAAACCGGATTCTATACGTGATCCTGACGGTTATTCTCGTACCGGGAGTGACCTGGTTCTTGGAAGACAGTTTACGCCGGGCGCAAAGTAATATCATCCCGGCTGACGAAGAGCTGGAAATCAAGATATGCAATCTTGTCAAAGTGTACGGACGCCCGTCACGTTTCAACCGGGAATGGACTTCCGGTTTGAAGATTCGGGAACGTCTCGGCCTGCAAGGAAATTATCGCGAATGGCGGGATATGCAACCTCTGTTGTGGTCGTTACCCGTGCTGGGATTCATGTATTACTTCACGTTTAGCTACCAAGTACTGTTCTTCTGGGCAATTGTTTTTGCCTTCATTACATGGACGATGACGCTAAGTATCATGAATATCTTCCGGGAGTTCTGCGAAAACCGGAAACAGACCGTCATTGCCAAGATTCTACGGATCATTGCTATCGTCTTTTATTATGCCGGTCCGATGGTAATCCTGATTTGGGCAAGCAAGAAATTCGAGAACAGCGGGGGAGCGATCTTCCTCGGTATGTTCTGGTATCTCGGTATTGCCGCTCGCTACCTGTCCAACAAGATCAACAAGGAGAATATCAATATTGACTTGATCGACGGTCGGTTCCGTATGCTGAAAAAGACTATTTTCCGTCTGGCTTCCAAGGCCCCGTTTATCGGGGTGAAGAAAAAACCGTTCAAGGCGTTGAATTCCGTTTCCATGGAGATACATACCGGAATGTTCGGTTTGCTGGGGCCTAACGGGGCCGGTAAAACCACGTTGATGCGTATCATCTGTGGGGTCTTCGAACAGAGTTATGGGAAGATATTCATTAACGGCATCGATACCCAGAAGAAACGGGAAGAGTTGCAAGGTTTGATCGGTTATTTACCGCAGGAATTCGGGACCTACGAGAACCTCACGGCATGGGAGTTCTTGGAGTACCAAGCCCTGTTGAAAGGAATATATAACAAAAAGATACGTCATAACCGGATTGCTGAAGTGCTTTCTGCCGTGCATATGTACGAGAACAAGGACAAGAAGATCGGAGGTTTCTCCGGTGGTATGAAACAACGTATCGGTATCGCGCAAACCCTGTTGAACCTGCCCCGGATACTCGTGGTGGATGAGCCGACAGCCGGTCTGGACCCGCGGGAAAGAATCCGTTTCAGAAACTTGCTCGTGGAATTGTCCCGAAACCGGATCGTGATTTTCTCTACCCACATTATAGAGGACATTGCCAGTTCATGTAACCAAGTCGGCGTGATCAACAAGGGTATTCTGAAATACAACGGAACACCGAGTGATATGGCTAATATCGCCAAGGATGTTACCTGGAGTTTCGAGGTGCCGGTACGGGATTTCGCTAAATTACCGTCCGACATGCTGATCGTCCACCACATCCGCCAAGGCGACATGATCAAGGTACGTTGCCTCAGCGAGCATAAGCCCACCGAGACCGCCGAGAAGATTCTCCCGGCCTTGGAAGACTCTTACTTGTGGCTGTTGAGAAGCGTGAAGATCGAGAACAAAGAAGAAATTATAACACAATAAAAAGATTTAGCGATTTATGATTGACGATTTCGTGATTCTAAATTCTAAATTTTACATTTTACATTAACGCTATGGTGCAATTTTGGATAACCCTACAAAAGCTGGTACAATATAACATCAAGATTATATTCGGGAATAAATTCCTGTACTTCATGTTGAGTGCCCTCGCCTTCTACGTGATCACGGTGATCGTGAAATTGCTGGGAGACGACGAGATCACGCAGGCAACAGCCTACTCCATGTTGATGTTACCGAGCATTCTGTTGGTTTTCTACCCGATGTGTTTCGGCATACAGAACGATCAGGACGCCAAGATCGTGGAGATTATTTTCGGAATCCCGAACTATAGTTATAAGGTCTGGTTATTACGCCTCATCATCTCTTACGTGATCTGTTTCGTGATTACCTGTTTCCTTGCTCTATTAACGGATTTGGCTATCGTGTCGGTTCCCCCGATGGGACTGACCCTACAAGCCATGGTCCCGGCTCTTTTTATCGGCACGCTTTCCTTCATGTTAAGCACAATGATCAAGAACGGGAACGGAACTTCCGTGGTGATTATCATTATCGGACTGTTATTCTCCATGATACAGGGAGCAATCGGGGACAGCCAATGGAACATTTTCCTAAATCCTTACGATGTTCCCATTGACAAGAACCCGCAGATATTCTTCAACACGGTCTTCCATTGCCGGATGAATATGTTGATCGCCTCGGTCCTCTTCATCATCTTCGGACTGAATAACACCCGAAACCGGGAGAAATTTATATAGAAGAAATCGGGGTTGTCCCAAAAGTCATTTTATTTCGTAAAACTCCTCCGTCACTTCGTACCACCTTTTTCTTCCCCTGCCTGAGGGGAAGTACCCGAAGGGGGGGAGGGAGTTTGAAAACACCTTATTTTGTGTATGTCTGTTCTTTTGTTACCTTTGTTCACAAACACTACTATCAAATGAAAGTTTCGTCTTTTTCAAGAAACTCTATTCATCTAATAAGAAGGATTAGTACATGAAATATTTTATTGAAACCCTAACAAGCAACAGCAAGAGCGTGGAACTACCCGAAGAGTTTAATTATTTCGGGAAACTGATTGGTAGCTGGAAATTTGATTATGTCGATCACAACATATCCTGTTCGACTAAAGGAGAATGGCATTTCTCGTGGATCCTTGAGGGAATGGCGGTACAAGATGTTATTATTCTACCTTCACGAGAAACCAGAACAGAAATACCACATCCCCTCACCGAATACGGCACGACACTTCGTGTCTACAATCCAGCCACGCACACTTGGGACATTGCCTATTGCTATACAGGAAGAATCATGCGCCTTGAGGCAAGAAAACAAGATGATATGATTGTTCTCACGAATATTGACGACGAAAAGAAGAAATGGGCTTTCGTCAAGATCGAGGATAACACATTTCATTGGCAGAATGTAACCGTAAAAGATAATGGTGAATGGCTTATAAATGCGGATTTATATGCCGTGCGTACACGATAAGCATTTTGCACGGCACACCTTACTGCAAGTATAAATATTCTTTATTCTTAAACATCATGGCATAACAGCCCATATAGTAAATATACAACACGATTCACCCGACATACAAACATAATTGAATGAAAAACCAATTCTATAAAATAGGAATAAATAGACTTCTGCAAGAATAATTTCAACGTCCTATGTAAGCTATGTCATTTTTTATAATTTTGCGGAGATTATCACCATAAAAATAAAGAAATGAAAAAAATCTTGTATGTATTATGTCTGCTTACGACTCTTGTAGCGTGTAGCGATGACGATGACAAAATTATTACCGATTATGACAAACCATACACGAAGTTACCCTCTTCCGAATTAAGAACATTAATCGAAGACAATATCAGTTCATGCGAAGCGTTGGTCAAGGAGTTTAGTGAGATGGAGGAAAATAATGAGATATTCGATTTAATAAGGTATTATGGTATAAACTTGAGTTTCAATATTTCCGATTTGATAAACTCCCGAAGTTCAGACTCAAGCAAAGAAAACACATTTACCGGAATGAAATTAGTTTGGAACAAAGACAAACAGGACTTCGACACGACCATCAATGCAGCCGGATTCATGGAAGTCCTCTTCCCCTCCTCCAAAACAGATCAGTCCAAAAATGATCTTCGTTTCATTGCAACGATTGATTATAGTACCGGTGTCTGCCTTAAAATGGAAGTTTACAAGGGCGAAGAAATTCTATTACACAAAGTACAGCAATATAACAAAGAAACTTCCGAAGCCATACAAATAGTAAAATGTCCTCCTTACAGCCAAATGGTCAAGATGGAAATAAATTACGATGATATTGTCTCCCGATTTATCATGAGAAGAATGCCCAAAGAGGTCATTGTACAAAAGGACGGAGGAGATTATTACAGCCTTTCAATGAATATCGAAAATGGCAACTTAGATTTAGTGACAGATTTCAATAACATCCGGATTCGCTCTACATTCGAACAATATAACAGCATACAGGCGTTAATTGAGGAAATATATTACACGAATGAAGGACGTTATGACGAGTTGGTTACAGAACTTTTCAGAAAAAATATGCGAGAGAGTGTTATTGTTTTCACGGATAAAGATGAGAAAATCGGAGAATGGGAATTCGTGGAACTGAAACGAAATGGAGAAAGCCCTTTCCCTCTTTGTAAATGTATTTTCCAAGATGGAACAGAATTATTTTTCCATTTGTATACATTTATCTAGTATCCTGTAAAGATTTCTTTCCCCGGTTTTCAAAAGAGCCGGGGAAATTTCTGTCTAATGAATCCCTGTACGCCCCAATTTCTCGTTTAGTTTACGACGAATGACATTGATGGCATTCTTGCGCTTGAGGAGTTCCACGATTTGCGAAGGATCTTTACTATTCTGTGATTCAAGGATGCGATTATCTATATCCCGAGAGAGCATCTCCACTCTTCGCATTTTGTAGTTATCTAGTATTTTAGGTAGAAGTTCTCCAAGTTTCATTTGTTCCGTCTCGACAAAACTATCCATCTTGTACCAAATCTTGCTTAACTCGTAAGGTTCGCTCAGGATATTGGCAGCCATGGTACTGACTTTTATATCCGGGTAAGAGATAAAATAACGGGCCGGGATAAACGACGGCGACTCGTACTGACGCTGGTACTCCTGTTGCATCGTGCGGAACACAGGGTTCAACAATTCCAAATCATCCTCACTAAGCTCCCGGATGATGAATTCCCCGACGCTCACACTTCGCATATACCCGTTACGTTCCTCCTCGTACAACTCGCTATCCCCGAATAAAAGCAGGTAACGAATCAGCACGCTCTCCTCGATGTCACATGGAGTAGCGCCTCTTACCGGGGTTGTCACTTGCAACTCCGGTGTCGTGACAGGAGTCCTAGACGGCTGCTCCTCATTTTTCAACCGGACCTTGGCAATTTCGGTATATAAAACCCGTTCCTCAACGTCCAGCTGGTGGGCAGTTTCCCGCACGTAAACGGAACGCACGATGTTATCCGGAATCTTGGCAATACTTCGCACGATGTCCGTGATTAGGCGAGCCCGTTCAACCGGATCATCCCCCGCGGTACCCAGCAATAATTTAGTCTTGAAATTTATAAAATCCGTCTCGTTATTCGCGATAAAATCCGCCAAATCTTGCGGCGTGTGACTCCGGGCAAAAGAATCTGGGTCCTCCCCGTCCGGCAGTAAAAGCACCCTCACGTTCAATCCCTCTTCCAGCACGAGATCGATTCCCCGCAAAGAGGCCTTGATCCCGGCAGCATCCCCGTCATAAATAATTGTCACGTTCGGGGTTAGTCGACGAATCAACCGGATCTGTTCGATCGTCAAAGAGGTTCCCGAGGAAGCCACCACGTTCTCAATTCCTTTCGCGTGAAAAGAGATCACGTCCGTATATCCTTCCACCAAGATACAGCGATCTTGTTGCACGATAGATTTCTTGGCAAAGAATATCCCGTAAAGGGTTTTACTCTTGTGATATATCTCAGACTCCGGGGAATTCAGGTATTTTGAAATCTTTTTATCGGCTGTCATCGTTCGTCCCCCGAAAGCAATCACCTTACCCGCCAAATCAAGCACGGGAAACATCACCCGTGCTCGGAATCGGTCGAAAAGTCCTTTCTCGTTCTCGATGGTCAATCCGGTCTTCACGAGAAACTCTTTCTTGTAGCCCTTTTCCTGAGCTGTTTTCGTGAACGCCCCCCAACCTTCCGGGTTATAGCCCAAACCGAATTTGCGAATCATCTCGTCACTGATACCTCGTTGACGCAAGTAACCCAATCCCACGGAACGCCCCTCGTCCGTGTTCCACAGTTGATATTGAAAATACTCGTTCGCGTATGAAGAGACAATTAACATACTCTCCCGTTCCGTCTTCTCCTTCTTCTGTTCCTCTGTTAATTCCTTTTCCTCAACCGGGATATGATATTTCTCAGCCAGATATTTCAATGCTTCGACGTAAGACATCTGCTCGTGTTCCATGATAAAATTCACGGCATTTCCCCCCTTTCCGCAACCGAAACATTTGTATATGCCCTTTGCCGGGGAAACGGTGAACGAACCTGTCTTCTCGTTATGAAACGGACATAGCCCAAGATAGTTCACACCTCGCTTTTTTAAACTCACGAAATCGGAAACCACCTCGTATATATCCGCCGCATCAAAAATTTTCTGTATGGTAGCCTGATCAATCATGACACAAAGATAGGATAATGGAATTGAAAATGGAGAATTGAAAATTGAAAATGATGTAATAAGATTAAAATCATTGAAAAGTTGCGCCCGACAAGAGTTTTAACAATACTTTAACACGCGTGTCGTATTAGTGGAACAATATTTGTATACTTTTGCACGTGGAAACGTTTTAAACACGTTTCGTTTCCAAGTACAAACACTAAAATGTCAGCTATGGATGAAAATGTAAAACAAAAAAGGGAGCTTATAGCCGCAATTTCGGATCTTTTCCTGAGATTCGGATTGAGAAGTACCTCCATGGATGATATAGCGAATCACTTGAAAATTTCAAAGAAAACACTCTACCAACAATTCGCCAATAAAGACGACGTGGTGGAGCAAGTGATGTTGTACAGGAGAGATGAAAAAATAAAAAACACGGATGTTAATCAACTAGCCAAGAAAAACCCGATCGTGGTCATGAGCGAAATTCGGGATTTCATGGTGAGTGATTTGGGTAGCCGCTTACCTGCCAATCATTTTGATTTAAGGAAATATCACCCGGCCGTGTACGAAAGAGTAGCCAAGCAAGAAGAGGAGTCAACGAAGAAGTTTCTCGTGGCATTACTGGATAACGGTATAAAACAAGAACTCTTTCGGAAGGATATTGACAAAGAATTACAATTGTACCTGTTAGGCAAACAATTGCACTTCCTGAAAGATCCTGAAATCACCAGTAAGCTTGAATACCCGATTTCAGTAATTATTTCAACGATCTTTATCAATTTTATTTACGCTATATCCACAGAAAAAGGTCTAAAAGAATTTGAACGCCTAAGGAACACGGCAAAACGACCAGAAGACGGATGATTGATTTTTTTTGGTACGAGTTTTGTAACGAGAGAAAAAACACTTGAAAAATTTCCCGGAAAAAATAAATAATTAAATCTATAATCTATGAAACAAGGAATGACTCTTTTCCTCCTAATGTTTTTCGTGCCATGGATGCTCCACGCACAGGAAGCGCCGCAAACGATATCGCTGCAACAAGCAGTGGAGTTTGCCATCAAGCACAATAAGGAACTGCAATCTTCGCAGATGAATATTGATTTGTATCGCCAAAAGGTACGGGAATCCGTATCACAAGGGTTACCACAAGTCAATGGTACTGTAACTTACAGTACCAATTTCGGCTACAAGATGGATTTTGGCGGTCAAGCAATAAAAATGAAAGACCAGTCTAACCTGACGGTAGGTTTGCAACAATTATTATTCAGCGGCCAATGGATCTTGGGTATGCAAACCAGCAAGATCGCCGTACGCCTAACCGAGCAAGAGGTTGAAACCACGGAACTGGATATCATTGAGAATATCTATAATTCATACTACACGGTACTAGTATCCGAAAGAATGCTCGATATCCTGCGTCAGAACTTGGAGAACATGAATGAAATTTACAAGCATACCGATAACATGTACAAGGCCGGAACGGTTGAAGTGACGGACGTGGATCAAATCCGCATTAACGTGGGACAACTGAAAAACAGTTTATTGTCCATGGAGAGAACGGTTGCCGTGAATTACAATTTACTACGTCTTCAACTAGGACTGGAGGCAGGTACTCCAATCAAACTCACGGATGCGTTGAATGTATTCTTGGAAAACGATAAATCCGCCCGCTTGTATGTCGAGAAATTCGACATCAATAACAACTTAAGCTATCAGTTGATCACGACTCAAACCGAGTTGAATAAAAAGATGTTAGGATTGGAGAAATGGAGTTACGCTCCCACAATCTCCGGTAATTATAACTTCAACTACAAGATTTTGAAACCGGCATTGGATATGAGCCCGAAACACACAGCCGGCCTCACAATGAATATTCCGATCTTCTCCGGTTTGCAACGGGATTCCAAGGTTAAACAAGCCAAAATCACGTTGGAACAATCTTATATGCAGAAGAGCTTGTTGCAAGACCAGTTAAACGTACAAGACGAACAATTGAAATTCAACTTGAAAAACGCCATGGAAAATTACAGCCTGCAAAAAGAAAACATCGATGTAGCCACGCGGGTGTTAAAAAGTTACCAAAGGAAGTACGAACTCGGAGCCGTTTCCAGTCTGGACTTAACGCAAGCAAACAACAACTACCTGCAAGCAGAAACAAATTACACGGAAGCAGTTCTTACATTATTACAAGCACAAGTAAGCTTGGAAAAATTGTATAATCAACTTCCTCGATAAAACAACTTGAATAATAAAAACAAAAAAGAAATACAATGGTAAAGAATCTCATTTTATCGATTATAGCGATAGCTATCCTTGCCGGTTGCTCAGGCAAAAAAGATAAGACGACAGACAGTGATGTCGTGGAAGCAATCCCCGTTAAAGTACAAAAGTTAGAAAAAACGGATATTGCCAGGACCTTGGATTACGCCGCAAATCTGGAAGCAGATAAACAAGTTTTTTACGCCCCTGCAGCCACCGGAAGGATTGAAAAAATATACGTGGAAGTTGGAGATCAAATCAAAAAAGGACAAGTACTCGTTGAAATGGACAAGACCCAACTGGTACAGGCTGAAGTTCAATTAAAAAACTTGGAAACAGAATATAACCGTGCCATCCAATTAAATGAAACCGGAAGTATCTCCAAACAAGCTTACGATGCTGCCGTAACACAATATGAAGTGGCCAAAGCTAACGTGGAATTCTTGAAGGAAAACACTCAAATGCTCGCTCCTTTTGATGGAGTCGTTACCGGAAAATACTTCGAGGACAAAGAGCTTTACACGGGAGCTTCTTTCGGTGGTGCAACCAAACCTTCTATTATCGCCATTGAAAAGATTGATCCGGTAAAAGCTTACGTAAGTTTATCAGAACAATATTACTTGACCGTGAAACCCGGAACCAAAGTTGAATTAAAAAATAATATTTACCCAGACCAAGTATTCGAAGGGAAAGTAAGTATCGTTTATCCAAGTATAGATCCGGCATCCAGAACTTTCACCGTTGAGGTCAAGATCCCAAACAAAAATGAAGCTCTGAGGCCGGGAATGTATGGCACTATCAATTTCTTTATCGGTAACACCGAGACCGTGGTTGCCCCGGCTATCGCCGTGTTAAAACTACAAGGTTCTAACGATCGTTACGTGTTCTTGAACAAAGACGGTAAGGCAAAACGCGTTGGGGTGAAACTCGGCAAACGTTTTGATGACAAGGTTGAATTAATCAGTGATGAAGTTCACGAAGGCGACGAACTAATTGTTGTCGGACAAGGACGTTTGGTTGATGGCTCACCACTTTCAATTACCAAATAAACACTTATTCACGGATTGATGCCTGAAATCTAAAATTCAAAATTTAAAATTTAAAATATGAGTATATATAATACAGCGGTCAACAAACCCATTTCAACCTTAATGGTTTTCCTCGCCATCATGGTATTGGGTGTTGCCTCCTATATACAATTGCCGGTGGACCAGTATCCAAA
>ULVU01008012.1_pt1 | contig 47645 bp, 37 predicted proteins | sample 1959731 | NCBI WGS metagenome assembly ULVU01 (sample SAMEA4835794, study PRJEB28245) | human gut metagenome | biome: gut microbiome; material: fecal sample | place: Denmark | collected 2008 | reverse complement strand
GATCCGAAGTTCCCTTGCGGGTCAAAGCCCGGGTATTTCGTGATGGTGAACAAGTTGGATGCAGAGAAAGATAATTCCACGTTATTCACGAACGTTCCGGTAAACCATTTTGCCGGTAAGCGATAATTTAAATTCAATGAGTTCATCCGTAAGAACGAGGCGTCGTGAATATACAGGTCGCATAAAGCATTGGCCACGGTTCCCGCGTAGGCTAACCTTGGGAATAATGCATCACCTCCTTTGAAATTGTAACTATCAAATATCGAGTTATACACGTTATAGGTTCCCACACCGGATGTTTTCTCATATTGATAATACCACATTCTTTTCGCTCCGTACGAGTAAGTGAACACGGCGGTTGCGTATAAATTTTTCCAACTGAGAGAGAGGTTGAAACCTCCAAAGAATTTTGGGTTGAAATTACCCAACTTTACTTTGTCCTTTGCCGTGATCTTTCCATCTCCGTCTTGATCAATTAGGTATGCGTCACCCGGAGAATCATAACTTCCGAAATAATTTTCTTGCACTCCGGTAGATGACACCGGTTTCAGTGCGATAATTTCTTCTTGGGTTCGGAACAGCCGACCAGCGTATTGATAACCGTACCAGTCTCCGATGTGTCCGCCTTCAACCAAACGAACATATTCGTAATAGTAAGGCATTTTTAGTTCTTTCACGATCCCATCTAGTTTCTTTACTTTTCCGGAATTCGTGGCGATATTAAAGCCGATTTCAAAGTTCACTTTATCCGTCCGGATAACGTCACCCCGGATGTCAAATTCCCATCCGACGTTGGCGATTGTTCCTACATTCTGGTTGACAGTTGTGTAGGATGAGTTTGCAGGCACGGAACCGTCATAAATCAGATTGTTGATTTGTTTATTGTAGTATCCGATTGTTCCGCGAAGGCGTTCGTTTAACAAACCGAAATCAAGACCCACGTCGACAGAGGTTGTTTCTTCCCATTGAAGGACCGGATTTCCCAAAGAAGTCGGCTTTGTTCCCGGTTGTCCGTCATAAGATGCAGCTCCCATAAGGGATATATAATCATAATTGCCCAAGTTCTGCGAGCCGATCTTCCCGACGGAAGCCCGTAGTTTCAAATAAGGAATATATAATTTCAAGGGGGCCATAAATTCTTCTTCTGAGATCACCCAAGCGAGCGCTCCGGAAGGGAAATATCCCCAGCGCTTGTCTGGTCCGAACTTCGAGGAGCCGTCCGTTCGGAAAGTAAAGGTTGCTAGGTAACGATTGTTGTATTTGTAATTCACACGAGCAATGGCTGATACGAGCGTGTTCCCGGCTTCATCACTATCTGCCCAAGAGTCAGCTCCACTACCTAGGTTAATTAATACTTTTTCGTCCGGGAATTCTTCCGCACCACCGGAAAGCATTTTGGATTTATATTTTTCGATTGAATGTCCAACCATGGCAACCAAATTGTGTTTGCCGAAAGTCTTCATCCAAGTTAATGTATTGTCCCATACGTAGGTATTATATTCATTATTACCTAGGTTACGGCTATTGTAGGCCGTGGCATATCCTCGTGTCCCTTTTTTCGAGAATATGTCGGTTTGCGAATTCGTGTAATTAACCGTTCCGGTAGATTTGAATTTCAAACCGTCCAGAATTGTCCATTCCAGAAAGGCTGAACCGGAGAAAGTTAAACCTCGTCCATCGTTTCGGTTAGCTAGGGTTAAATGCGGGTTTTCGATCACCGTGCTTGTTGTTATCAGGTTAATACTTCCGTCTTCATTATATGCTGGGAAGTCCGGACGGAATCGGATGATATTGTCAATAAGATTATCCTTGTTATTGGTCTTTCTGGACGATCCGGATAAATTGACACCTAGTTTGACTTGTTTCCCGATTAATGTTTCAAAATTCAAACGCCCTGTTAACAACTTGCTGCGTCCTCCCTTTACAACACCTTTTTGGTCATTGTATCCGAAAGAGATAAAGTAGTTCGAGTTCTGCGTTCCACCTCGCACGGAAATGTCGCATTGCGTGGTCAAAGCATTCTGGGTCATTTCATCCCACCAGTCGGTATCTCCGTCCATGAAAGCATCGGGGAGTAATTCCAGCATACTACCGTCCCATTGGCTCGTGTTCAATTGATTGAATTTGGATTCATTGAAAAAGAGCCGGGTATTGTAATCGAATCCGGCAATTTCAATGGATTGACGACCGACTGTCTCCACGAAACGCTTGTATTCTGCCGCATTCAAGGCGTTCAGCTTGTTTGAATTGATGGTCTGGATTCCGGCTCGGAGAGAAAGGTCCACGGTCGGCTGCATCCCTAGTTTACCCCGTTTGGTCGTTACGATGATGACACCATTGGCGGCCCGGGAACCATAGATTGCTGTTGCAGATACGTCTTTTAATATATCAATGCTTTCAATGTCTGATAAATTTAAGTTGAATAAAGCATTGGTTACGTCTCCCGTGGAACTTTGTGAATAATCGGGTACTCCGTCAATAACCCATAACGGTTGAGTGTTTCCGGTTAACGTTGAAATTCCTCGAATCATAACATTTACCGGGGAAGTGGGAGAGGCCGATTGAATCATGACGTTTACTCCGGGAGCCCGTCCTTGCAACATGCTTTGCACACTCGCTCCTGCCGGGGACATGGCAATATCTTTTTCCCCAAGTCGAGATACAGCTCCGGTAGCATCTTTTACTTTGGTGGTTCCATAACCGACGATAACCACTTCGTCAACGAAACTCACGCTATCTTTCAGTTGAATGATATTGAGTTTGTCGAAAACATTCGAGTTCAATGCGAATCGATATTTAGCATAACCGATGCTACTGATGACGAGTGTTTTTGCGTCTTCCGGGACGTTGATCGAAAATTCGCCTTCCGCGTCTGTGGCAACTCCTAAAGTCGTGCCTTCTAAGATCACGGTGGCCCCGATAATAGGTTCTTTGTCTTTTTCCGAAATCACTCGTCCTTTCACGACCAGTTGTTTCTCCTCTTCAGCTTTTACCGTATTATTCTTACGTCTTAGCACCACGATATGGTCTTCTTTTATCTGATAAGCGAGGGGTGTGTCTTTAAATACAGCATCCAAAATTGTCACGATGTCCGCATCCTTCAACGAGACGGTTATTTTAACACCTTCCTTATCCGTGTCGTTGTAAACGAACGTGTAGTCCGTTGCCGATTCTAGGTACTCGATAACAAAATCAATCGAGGCGTTGTTGAAGTGAACATCCATCTTCTTGTTTTGGCTCACTCCGTACGAGTAAGTGCAAAATGTCATGAAGATAAAAAGAGCAAATAGTTTTCCTAACATTCTCGGGTCAGGCCGAAAAAGTCTGAATCCCGCTTTGGGGATTGATGAATTTTTTTTCATGGTTATTGGTTTTTAAACGTACTAAAGTCTTTTTTTATTGTCTCTTTACATGTATAACAGAGTCTTGTTGTATAAAATCGATTTTTCCTGTAGCTTTTAATATTCCTAAAATGACATTACCGTTATCGTATTTTTTCATCTTTCCGGAGAAGATCAAGTCTTTTAATCTTTCTTCTTCGTACACGAATTTAACATCATACCAACGGGACAATTGTTTCAGGACCGTCTCCAAGCGAATGGACTTGAAAATTAATCGTCCCTCTCTCCATGCCGTGAAGAGTTCTGTATCGACCGTTTCAACTTGTGTTTCCCGTGTTGCTTTGTTGTAAGTGGCCTGTTCCCCGGGGTGTAGAATGGTCTTGTCGGATGATAATTGCACGGCACCTTCGACTAGAGTTGTTATGATTTCATGCTCGTCGGAATAATTCTGGATATTAAACTGAGTACCTAACACCGTTAAATCCAAATCCTTATTCCGAACGATAAATGGTTTTATTTTATCTTTTCTAACATCGAAATAAGCCTCTCCGGAAACCAATTCCACTTGTCGCTTGTCCCCGGTAAAAGCACGGGGGAATTTTAATTCTGTCTCTGAATTCATCCAGACACGTGTTCCGTCAGCTAGCACAAGTTCGAATTCTCCTCCTTTCGGAACATAAATTCGCAGGATTTCAGATGTTTCAAGCTGTTTTTTATGACGGGTACTATCTTTTATCGAATAGCATTGACCCGGTAGGGATATACGTACGTCCTGTTCGTTTTGTAGGATAGCCTTGGGAGAAATGGGTTCTAGGAATAACTCGGCAATTTCGATCTTTTCTTCAGGCTTATCGGGGTATAGGAAATACACGCTGACACAGATCAAGCAAATGAACACGGCTGCATACCGTAAAAAATTGGTATATAACATTTTGCTTTTTCGGTAAGTCTTTTGTGAAATCTTTGCCCAAGCTCTTTGCTGGTTGAATAATAAAAATACCTCTTGTTCCGAGCAAATTCGTTCGTGATCCATGATTGTCCGGTACAAATCATCATGATGTTTGTCCTCTTTCAACCAACGGGATAACTCCTCTTGCTGGTCGGGACTTGCCTCCCCCGTGTAAGCTAGGAAAAGCAAATGGGCGATATGTTCACAATCTTTAGGTGTCATTGTTATCTCTTTTATAGTATAACAATCGACTCCTTCTAACGTACTATGCGGGATTTATTTTTTTGGTAAATTATTTTGCACCAAGTGATATGAAAATGTAAAACAGGATTGTAAGATATTCATCCTTATATAGTTCCTTGAGAATTTTAAATCCTTTGACCTTCTGATTTTTTACCGTGTTAATGGAAATGTTCAGGGCTTTGGCGATTTCGTCATTTTTCATCCCGGAAACAGACATATCGATAATCTTGCGGCATTCCGTGGGCAGGGACTCCAACCAGTGGTTTAATTTCTGGTCGAACTCGGCCATAATGATATAATCATCGTAAACGGCTTCATCTGTTTGGGCAACAAATTCTTTCAGTTTTGCCGCTTTCATTTGTTCATGTTTGGCATGATTCAGGCAAGCGTTACGTGCGGAGACAAAAAGAAAAGAACTGATTTTTTCGATACAATCAAATTTTTCCCGTCTGTTCCATAGGGCCACGAAAATGTCCTGCACAATATCGTCAACAGCATAAGGCGTGCGGATAAAATGGTAGGTATAGGAACACAAAATCTTATAATAGCGATCGAATATGACCTTGAAAGCCATGGGATCCCCTTCGTTGAAAGATTTAATTAATGTTGTGTCCTTGATTGTTACCATGGGACAAATATACGTAAAAATGTTTCACCTCTTAACCGTATTTTTCAAGATATAGGGATAAAGTATGTAAATGGATAGAAATACTTTTAATGTTGATCATATAAAGACGATGTATTTAAAGTGGGGTAGATAAGATAAAAGTTTCCGATCTTCTCATGATGGGTTTGTTGAATCCAGTTGGCGAGTGCCGGGGAACGCGTAACGTTCTTTTCTTTGACAAAAATCATGCAGTCGCCTTTTTGGTAGATATTAAATAAAGAATCTTCATTTGTGACCTTTATGGCCTCTTCGTGTAAATAGACGTCCATGTTTTCCCCACTGCGGAATTTGTAATAGTAATAATGATCGATATTCTCTTCCTCGCATATATGATATGCTTCTTTCGCCATAGTGGTAAAACCGATGTATGGATTAATCCGGGGTAAGGCAAAGGCTCCCGTGAATAGGGTGGCTAGGATTCCCAGTGCGACACAATTGATGGCCCGGTACATTTGTTTGCGATATAGTAAATAACAGGCTGTTAAACTGAAGATAAACAATGTTATGATGGCGACATAAATAAATGGCGAGTCGGGGACATTAAATTTGTCGCGGATGAAAAATGCCACGATGGGAGCGATGGTAAGGGCTGTCACGGGGATATACACGGAAAATGCGATCCATTTCTCCTTGATTTTCGGGAGCAACAGGATTGTCAAGTACGTGAAGAACGGGAACAGGGGTAGCATATAAATGTCCAGTTTTCCGCTGAACAGGGAAAGAATGACGAAAGTCGAGACAATTGCCGAGAGGAAAAGTTTTTCTTTATCTGTCGTGAGTAGTTTCTTTTTTACCGCGATAACGATTGTCGTGATGTACAGGATAGACCATGGAGCCACGGAGTACCAGAACGTCACCCCGTAATACCAGAATGCTTTTTTGTGGTCGAACGAATCAATCGCCCGGTTTATAGTTTGATGGAAAAGAAGATTGTTCAAGTAAGTTGATCCACCTTCGAGATAAATACCGAGAAACCATATGGCACAGAATCCCGATAAAATACCCCATTCCCGCCAGCCGAAATACCGGCAGAAGGAATGGATGTCTCTTTTCACCAGTAGAAAGACGAGCATGGTTATCAAGGGAACGATAAACCCGATAGGTCCTTTCGAGAAGATAGCCATGAAAATATAGAAGGGCAGCAAGAAACGGTCTCTCGGTTGTCCCTTGCCCGAATAGCGTTTATAAAACGTGTACAGGGCAAGAAGAATAAACATACACATCAGCATATCCATGCGCAGGACAAGGCCCGAACCGATAAAAAATGCGCTTGTGAAGAGCATCAGCGAACCGTTCCATCTCAAGGATGTGGAGGTTTCTTCTTCAACCCATTTATTCATGATATAAATGGAAATCAAGGCGGGAATGATAGAAAAAAGTGAAAGACCAAACATATTATATTCTCCCCAAATCCATTTGCTCAACATGAGTAACCAGAAATAAAGGGGCGGTTTATCTGCGTAAAGTTCTCCTTGATGGAAGAAAGTAAAGAAATGCCCGTCTCGCAGGGCCTCATCAACGATACTGAGGTATTTCAGTTCGTTGTTTGGAGTGAAATCCCGTAGGATCAACACGGGAATCACCAAAATAAGCAATATAAAATATCGTTCAATTTTCATGATTATAGTATGTAAATCCTTTTCGCGCAAAAACACGTCCAAAATGTATACCAAAAATGTTTCTTTTTTGTTACATCCGGAGAAAAAATTCTTCCTGCATTATTTGAAGGATATGCTCTTGAAAATAGTTTTATTATTATAAATTTGCACTCTAATCTAAACGTGTACATAAGATTATGCAGAAAAACTATATTCATTATCTTTTTATTCTTATCGTTTGTTGGTTCTCTTTTTTCGTGAATAATGGTTCTGTTTATGAGGATATTATGGAGTCCCGTAATTTAGTGACGGCACACGAAATGATTGAATATGACAACTGGTTGGTGCCTACCATGAACGGGGAACTGCGTTTGGAGAAACCGCCTCTTCCGACGTGGGTAGCCGCGGGAATCGAGTATTTGCAACCGGATAATATATCTTTGCAGCGTGCTGCCGCCGGAATTATGGCTACGCTGATGGCTTTTTTCCTCTATTTCTTTGCTTCGGCCTTGAGTGGCAACAGGTTATTGGGTTTGCTTTCCGCGTTGGTATTGGCAACCAGCTTTAATGTCATTATGGCAGGACGGGTGGCGACGTGGGATATTTATTGCCATAGTTTTATGCTGGGAGCAATATTTTTCTTCTATAAAGGAATAAAGAGCGTGCGAACGAGTTGGGCTAATTTTGTTTGGGCCGGGATATTCTTGGGCTTGTCTTTCTTGGGTAAAGGGCCTGTAGCATTCTACGCGTTATTATTTCCTTTCTTGATCTCTTATATATGGATCTATCGTCCTTCTCTCAAGAGAAAAGGATGGCCTATCGTGGTCATGTTGCTGTTATTTATAGTAATTAGCTTTTGGTGGCCGCTTTACCTGTATGTGTTCCACCGGGATACAGCCTTGTTCGTGCTGGCGAAAGAATCGACGGCTTGGATCGAGAGAAATGTACGTCCTTGGTACTACTACTGGCTGTTCTTTGCCGAGTCGGGAATTTGGGCTTTGTTCCTCTTGACCGGGTTATGTTGGCCGTGGTTAAAGAAGAAAATCAAAATGCGTAAGGAATACACGTTTGCCGTTTTATGGACCGTGGTTACCTTGGTGTTACTTTCTCTTTTCCCGGAGAAAAAGACTCGTTACCTGTTGCCGTTATTGATTCCGGCTGCGATGGTTGTGGCGCATTATATCGTTTATATATTCACGGCGGCGAAAGAGAGAACGCTCACGACGAGTGATCGTGTTGTGTTCCGTGTGAATGCTTTTATCCCGGCATTGATTGCTTTAGGGATGCCGGTTGCTGTCTATCTTTTATTCTACCGGGAAGGAGAAGTCGGGTTGACCCTTTTAATCGTTGTTTCGATCCTGTTCCTTGTTGCCGCCTATTCTATTTTTGCGGGTGGAGTGAGGATAAAATCCATGAAAGTATTCACGGGGGTCGTGCTATTATTGATCCTTGTGGAAACCTTGTTGATGTCTCGTGTTGCCAATATGTTCAATAACACGGAGATCAAGAGTATCAAGGCTGTCCGTCAGATTGAAGAGTTACAACATGTACCTTTCTATTACCCAGCGGATGAGGAATTGAGAATCGAGCTGGTATATGAGGCTGGTCGCCGCATATTGCCTTGGGATATAAAAAGCGATACAACACTTTTGAATTCTTTGCCTGTCGTGTTGGTTTCCGGTAAGCCGGCAACGGAAGTTCTGCCTGTGGGGATACAGGAGAAAGTAAATCTTCGTTTGATAGATGTCTACGACAATAATAATCGTCCGAAATCAGATAAAAAACGCTATTCTCCTAAATTTGTTCGTTACGTGACGATCTTGGAAAAGAAATAAAGTAAAAGAGCATTTTAAATAACTACCCCACTAACTCCCCCTGTGTAAAGGGAGTTGGAGGGGGTAGCTTGTAGATGCTGGATAAGACTTTTGGGGACAGCCCCTGCTTTTGTATGGGAATGTTAAGGGAAAGTTGTTTTTCTGCAAATGAACCATTATGAACTTGATTTTTGAATGATATGCCCCTACCTTTGTATAAAAATTACAAGTTTTATTAAAATGAACATCATGTCAGGTAGAAAGAAGATCGGGTTTATACTAATAGCTTTGCTATATGCATGTTCTGGAGGATCCGGTAGTGAGGATCCGGAGCCAACGCCAGAACCGACACCGGAACCGGTACGGAAAGAAATTAAGATGCTTTTTGGCGTACAGGATATTGCAAGGGCAACAGATGCCACTTTCGAGACTGGCGACAAGATTGGTTTGTATGTTGTGAATTATGACGGGCAACAAGCGGGTAATTTGCAAAATACAGGGAATCACGTGAACAATATGCGTTTTGTTTACAATTCTTCTTGGACACCGGATCAGGCCATATATTGGAAAGATGATGAAACGAAAGCGGATTTTTACGCCTATTGCCCTTATTCTGCATCGGCAAACGTGTCTGGCCATGTTTTTAACGTGAAAGCGGATCAGGCATCCGTGGATAATTACAAGGCGAGCGATTTCCTTTGGGGAAAGACTTCGGGGGTAAGCCCAACGGAACAGGCCGTTAATATCACGTTAAATCATGTTTTTAGTTGTGCGCAGGTAAAGGTGGAGCCGGGAAATGGTTTCACGCAAGCGGCATTGGATGAGGCTGCAATACAGGTAAAGTTTAATCATGTCCGGCTTGCGGCATCCATCAATCTCGGCACGGGAGAAGTTGAGGCTGTAGATGAAGAGCGAAGCATTATTTTGGGAAAGAATGACGGGTTATACAGGGCGCTTATTGTGCCACAAAGTATTAGTGAAACTGACTTATTGGTGGTTAACGTGAATGGAAAAGATTACACGTTGAAAAAAGGACATCATTTCGAGAGAAATAAAAGATACACTTTTACCGTGAAGGTGAATAAAACGAGTAGTGGTATTAACGTCAATATCGGCCAATGGGACGATGACGGGGTGGATTATGGCGGGGTGGCAGAATAATCTAAAACAATATTTATGAGAAAAATAATTCTTCTGGTTGCAATAGCGTTATCGTGTGTGTGCTGGGCATGTTACGATAACGAAATAGCGGGTCCTGATGCCGGTCAGGCCTGCTTAATTTCACTTTCCGGGGAGATTGATCAAGTGACTTTATCCCGGGTAAATGACGGCGGTTTTTGTCATAATGATGTGATGGGAATTTATATCGTGGACTACGAGGGAGGCACTCCCGGGACTTTGTTGGACGAAGGGAATCGGGCGACAAATCTTCAATTCACGTTTGATGAGGCCAATTACAAATGGAATTCGGCATACGATGTGTTCTGGAAGGATAGTAAGACTCCCATTGACGTGTATGGGTATTATCCGGTAGGGACTCCGGAAAGCGTGAATGCCTATGCCTTTGAAGTTCGAAAGGACCAGTCCAAGTTATCCGAGAACGGAGAGATGGGAGGATACGAGGCGAGTGATTTTCTTTGGGGGAAGGCGGAGAACGTGGCTCCGTTGACGCCTGTCGTACGGCTCTCGTTCCGTCATAAAATGAGTAATGCCCGGGTGACCTTACAGGAGGGAGCGGGTTTTAGTGAAGGAGAATGGACTAAGTTGGAAAAACAAGTGTTGGTCACGAACACGAAACGTGGTGCGCGGGTCGATTTGGCCACGGGTATTGTAACCGTTACAGGTGAAGTGGCGACAACAGGGACGATTCCTTATAAGCATGGGGATGAATTCCGGGCGATTGTCGTGCCGCAGGAGGTGGCTACCGGAGTGAAATTATTTAGTATAACTGTTGATGGGGTTGCGTACTCGTTCTCAAAGAATGAAACGTTTACTTACGTGCCTTCTAAAATGCATAATTTTACGATTCGGGTAGATAAAAAAGCCAATGAGGGGAAATATGAGTTTGTATTGGTCAGTGAATCTATCACGGCTTGGGAAGTTGATCTGGCATCACATGATGCGACAGCTAGAGAGTATATCGTGATTGAGTCCGAGGCTGGTAAACTGAAAGAGTGCATCACGGCTGCCAAAAAAGATTTTAGGAATTTGCAGAACTTGAAAATAACGGGCGAGATTAATGCTTTGGATTTTTACTTCATGAGGGATTCAATGGATCGGTTGCAAGCGTTGAATTTGAAGGAAGTAAAGATTAAGAGGGGTGTTGAAGGTTCAGAGGATGAGATTCCTGCAAGAGCAATGGTAAGTAAATATTCATTGATAAAATTGGTATTGCCCGATAAGCTGAAAGCTATTAGAGGAGGAGCTTTTTGTGATTGTAAAAATCTAACAGGTTCATTGATTATTCCCGAAGGAGTTACGGAAATAGAGGCTGCAGCATTTTATGGTTGTAAAAGTTTTACCGGAACATTATCATTACCTTCTACATTGGAAATGTTGGGACGGAATTATACGGGGGGAGAGGCTGGAGCTTTTCGAGGTTGTAAGTTCGTGTGTGAATTGATACTTCCCGAAAAATTGAAATATATCGGAATTCAATCTTTTTATGGGTGTACTGGTTTTTATGGAGAGTTACATTTGCCTTCTAGTTTGGAATTTTTGGATCTAGAAACATTTGGTGAATGTAAAAATTTGACAGGTTCTTTATCCATTCCACAAGGTGTAACAGATATTGGGAATGCAGCTTTTAAGGATTGTGTAGGATTAAATGGAATACTGGAATTACATGATGGAATTGTATCTATTGGTGAAAATGCATTTAAAGGAACTTCTTTAAAAGGAGAATTGCACCTACCCAAGAATTTGATCGCTTTAGGAGAGAGTGCATTTGATGGTTGTGATTTCTCTGGGACATTGGTTTTGCCTATGGGGCTAGCTTCTATCGGGGATAATGCTTTCGCTGGCAACTGGCGTTTAATGGGAACATTGGAGTTCCCGGAAGGATTGTTAAGTATCGGGGCTGGCGCTTTTGCCAATTGTCGGAGTATCGAGGGACTTGTTTTCCCGGAGAGTTTGGAAACGATTCGTTATGAAGCGACATGGGGTGATAACGGTGGGGCTTTTGCTAATTGTTACGGCATAGGAAGTATTGTTTGTAAGGGAACGATTCCGCCATACGTTCAAGTTGGAGCATTCAACGGGGTCCCGAAAGACAACTTCACTCTTGAGGTGCCGGAGACCGTTGTAGAGCAATACCAAACGGCCGTTGGTTGGAATGAATTCAAGCGAATTTCTGCCCATCGGGAACTGGTTTGTCGTCCGTCGCTTGCCACGGCAATCAATACGAAGTGTACCCGTCGTTTGGTCTTGAATGCGGAAGGAGATTGGGAAGTGGAAAGTAAACCGGATTGGTGTTCTTTGTCGCAGATGTCCGGCTCGCAGAAAACGGAATTAACGCTTACTATTAGCGAAATGCCCCAAGGATCTGAACCGAGGGAAGGGGAGATCGTGTTTAAACTGAAGGATAAGGATTACACGACTCGTTGTTCCGTGACACAATATAATTACGAGTACGATGAAGATGAAATTATAACCTTACAATCCCACACGAAAGGAAATGGTGTAAATCTCGTCTTTTTGGGTGATGGATTTGATGCGAAAGAAATTTCCAAGGGGGATTATTTGAAAGTGATGAAAGAACAGGTAGAACGTTTCTTTGATATAGAACCTTATCGCACGTACCGGGATTATTTTGATATATACACGGCTATTGCCGTTTCCCCGGAAAGTGGGGTCGGAACAATCAACACGATTCGTTACACCAAATTTGAGACCACGTACACGGGGGGTGTCGGCTTGCGGTGTGATTACGATGCGGCCTTTGCCTATGCATTAAGAATGCCCACGGTGAATGAAGGTAATTTGAACCAGTCGCTCGTGATTATAACTCCGAATTCCACGGATTATGGCGGAATATGCCAGATGTGGGCTGATGGTTCGGCTATTGCGTTCTGCCCGTTGAGTACTTACGGCTATCCCTTGGATTCTCGCGGTGTCATCCAGCATGAGGCGGGAGGACACGGATTCGGGAAACTGGGTGACGAGTATATTTATCACAACGAGTTCATTGATTTTTGTCCTTGTACTTGTTGCGATCACGTGGAGGCATTTAACTGGGCAAAATCTTTGGGGTGGTACGAAAATCTTTCTCTTACCGGGAAGATGCACGAAGTGCCTTGGACTCATTTTATATTTGATGATCGGTATAGTGATGTGGTGGACATTTACGAGGGTGGTTTCAAACATGCTCGGGGAGTTTTCCGGTCGGAACAGAACAGTTGTATGAATAACGACATCCCGTATCATAGTGCCATTAGCCGGGAGGCCATCGTGAAACGTATCATGCTTTACGCCGGAGAAACGTATTCTTTCGATGAGTTTGTGAAGAATGATAAGCGGGGTTCGGATAATTTATCACGTTCCACCCGGGACATGGACTTTGGTACGAAAGCTCGTGGAAATCAATATCCACCCGTGATTCACAAGGGACGTCCTTCAATTTTGAAATGATGGTTTGACTAAATTCGAGAAGATATGAAATACATAAAAATAACTTGCTGTGTAATTCTTTTATACATTCTACTGATTCCGTGCGGGTGTAGTGAGACCGATCAAGTGCAAGAATCGGATGAAATGTTGATCACGTTTGATATGCAACATCCGGCGTTGGCAAGGGCCACGACGAGTGCTTTTGAAAAACAGGATCAGATTGGAGTATACATGACCGGACACGGGATTCCTTTAGAGGTTGCCGGAAATTTTCTGAATAATGAACGACTGACCTTTGACGGGACAAAGTGGAATCCCGCTAGAAAGTTATATTGGGATGAGGGTTCTTTTGATGTTTTCGCTTATTACCCGTACATCCCCTCTCCTTCGGGCGTGGACGATCTGCCTTTTTCCGTGGCATTGGACCAGTCGGCTACTTCAACTGATTCCGGCTTGGATGGCTACGAGGCGAGTGATTTTCTTTGGGCCACGGATCAGAACGTCACGGCAAGCGATTCTCCGGTCTCCTTGTCATTCAAGCACCGGATGAGTAAAATGGTTGTGCGTCTGATGAAAGGTAAAGATTATGATGGTGATATTCCGGAAGATGCCGAGGTGTACATCCATAACACGGTACCTTCTGCCACGATCGACTTGAGCGTGGGAATTGTTACCCGAAACACTCACGGAACTGCACAGACGATTAAGGCGAAAAAAGTCAACAAGACACAATATACGGCTATCGTGGTGCCTCAACGATTAACCAATCAAGTTCCTTTGGTTGAAGTGGTGATGAAAGGAGTGTCCTACATGGTGGAAAGCAAGTTTGTCTTTAAGCCCGGTATCCAGCATATGTTATCCGTCACGATCTCGAAGAATCCGGAACAGGTGAAAATCGAAATCGGTGGAGAAATCGAGGATTGGGAAGATTAGATTGGCTATTTTTCTTACTTTTGTAAGATAATTAACTGGCAAAAGAGATGGATAGCAAGGAATTACAACAGATAGTAGCATATGGGGAAACGAGTATGGTCCAATTTAAAGAACATTTTTCTAATCAAGACAGTATTGCTGCTGAAAGTTGCGTTTGTGATGATCCTATAAATGCTAATGAAGGAGCAAATGATCACATAAATGATCATATAAATGTTAATGAGGGAGTAAATGATCATATAAATGGTCGTGAGGGAATAAATGAGACGGCAGCTTTGATTCTTGCTTTTTTAGAAAAGAATCCGGGGGCAAAAGGAGGAGAAATTATGTTATTCCTTCAAAAAGGAAGAGCAACGATCGTGCGTTATTTGAGATCATTGAAAGAGAAAGAATTAATTGAATATAGAGGTTCACGTAAAACGGGAGGGTATTTCAAAAAATAGGAACGTGTGTTTATGAGAAATATTATTTTTCTATTTGCACTAATATACGTGTGTGTCTCCTGTGAGAAAAAGCGGGTGGAAATAAATGGTTTTCCCGTGAAAATTCTTCATGGAGGCTCTTCTTTCGGGATCATTACGCCCGATGGGAACGTGCTGATAGATTCTTTATTTTCTGGTAAACCTTCCATTGTTGTAAATCAAGTGTGCGTTCTTCCCTGTGGGAATGGAATGTTCCGGTTGTGTGATATTTCAAAAGTTCCGATGACAACAAGTTCCCGGCGTTTTATCCAAGTGGGAAACTTTATAGAGGACGTGACCATTGCCCAAGAAGAAAAGGAGGGGCCTTTCATTTTAATCAATAAATCGAGTGAGAACATCGCGGTAATAGATTCCTACCGGGGAGTACCCGTTCGGGTGATGCATAATTTTAAAGATGGCCTTGCTCTGGCTTATACCGGAAATCAAAAATATGGCTACGTGAATACCCGTGGCGAATGGGTTATTGCCCCTGAGTATGATTTCGCCTGTGATTTTTCCGAGGGGATGGCCTTGGTCGGGATGGCAGACAGGGAGGGGCGAATCGCTTACGAGGTTATTGACAGGGAGGGACAGAACGTTTTTCCCGTGATGTTAACGAATTGTCGCTTACAGGGGGTATTTTCTTGCGGTTTACTCGTGTACAAAGATTTGCGGCAACACTATTGTGCTTGTTTGGATAAAAAAGGGAAAACCGTGTTGTATCTTCCCGCCGAGATACAGGAAATGACAGAATTCCGTCACGACGTGGCTTTCTGTTTAACTCGAAATGGAATCGGGGTGGTTGATAAGGCCGGGAAAATGATCGTTCCTGCCGATTACGATGATGGAGAATTTATAAATTCGGAACGACTGGCATTAAAGAGTAAAGGGAAATGGGCCCTGTTTGATTTTAAAGGGAACCGTGTGACTCCCTTTATCTATGATAAAATATATTCGTGGAGTTATGCAAACCGTGTTTTTGTTCATCAAGACAGCGTGGATCTCTTGATTGACAGGATGGGAAAGACTGTCAGCACGGCGTATCCTTTTGAACTGGACTGGCAATCTTTGGAAACGACTTCTCCCGTTGTACAGGTCTTTTACCGTTACCCGCTCCCGGAGACGGTCGAAGTGCCGGAACCGGAAAACACGATACTGCCAGCGAAGAAACTTTCTTTGCCCCGGAAAGAAAGGATTCAGGCGATAGATACTGCCAGCCCGTTTTATCAAGAGGCTCAAAAGGTCCTGAAAAATGGATTCTCAGAGACGGATTCGGAAAATCGGAGAGTGATCCTAAACTACATGGAACATTTCCGGATGTCGTACGAGACGAAAGATATTGATTTCTTGGAGCAACTTTTTAGCGAGAAAGCGTTAATCATTGTTGGAACCGTGGTGAAACAACTGCCACAGGAAGGACCCTATCTTCCAGCCGATCAGATCCGGTACAATATAAAAACAAAACAACAATATCTGGATCGTTTGCGCCGGATATTCAAGGCAAATAAGAAAATAGAGGTTCGTTATTCTGATTTTCTGATCCGGAGACATCCCACCCGACCGGGAATTTATGGCGTCTCCGTTCGTCAGGCTTACTCCTCGGACTTGTACTCGGACGAGGGGTATTTATTCCTGTTATGGGATTTTTCTGACGAGACGGCACCTAAAATTCACGTGCGTACGTGGCAGCCCCGGAGAATAGATGATCAGACGTTGTTGCCGGAACGGGATATTATTCACTTGGGAAGTTTTAATTTTGAATGATGAAAAAAATCTTATGCACGATCATACTCTTATGGCTACTTGTGCCGGGATGGGCTCAAGAGTTTAAGGTCGCCTCGTTTCGGTTGTTACCCAACGATATAACGGCTTGGGTGAATCCCGTGAGAGACTTGAATGACGAGGCGTGTGCGCTTGTTAAGGTGGTAGGGAATCGTGATTTTGCCTTTTCTACCCCCTTGGGAATCGTGCAGCGTAAGAATGAAGTGGGTGAAATCTGGTTGTACGTGCCGAATGGAACCCGGAAAATAACGATAAAGCATCCTCGATGGGGTGTTTTGCGGGACTATAAATTTCCCGTTACCCTTGAATCGAGATTAACCTACGAGTTGGTGATAGAAGAACCGCTTTTGAAGGTCGAGGAAGAATACCCGAGAGTACGGAAAGTTCACCGCCCGTTACCCAATACCACACTGGATGAGAGCTTACGAGCTATGCCAACGGGTAAATTGAAATCCCAAAGACCTGTTTTTACAAGTTTGTTCACGATTGGATGGGATCACGAACGTCCCGCTTTCGGGGTCATGCTGGCGTGCATGAAAAAACATGGGTTATACGTGCATGGGCAGGCTGATCTCAAGTCTTTGTCCGTGGATGGGGAATGTCGGAAGAACGGGAGTATACCTTCTACCGGGGACACGCCTTATTACACGGGTTCCGAGAAGTATTCCCGGTATGCGTTTCTGGCCGGGGGAATTCACTCGATCGCGTCGTTATGCTATCTATACGAGGGGTTGGGTTACGGGAAACGGCAAGTGGTGTGGGAAACCATCGAGGGATTGAAACTGAGAAATAAAGATTATTCCTACAAGGGGATTGCTGCGGAACTTGGCTTGCTTGTCAAGGTTCGCAAAATGGCCCTCTCGCTTGGAGTGATCACGATAAAGGGGGAATACTGGGAACCCACGGTTGGAGTCGGAATAAATTTTTAGGGATATGTACAAATGGATCATTGCGTGCTGTTTACTGTTACTTGCTTGTAAAAAGGAAGAGGAACCTTCTGTGCTGGCTCCCCGTATCTCCTTAAATGAGGTGACAGAGATTACTCGTAACACAGCGAGAATCTCCGCGGAGATTGAATTACGGGGAGAGGGAACGGTTACCTCGTGTAAATTCCTGTACGGGACATCCGAGGATATGGCGGAAGCGTTTCAACAGGAGGCTGAAGGGGTAGAGGGAAACGTGGAGACTTGCCTCACGGGTTTACAAGCTGGGACATCGTATTATTATTGCTTGGAAATATCAAATGGTCATAGCGTCGTGCGAAGTGATATTGGACATTTTCAGACCTTGCCGAACACCCTACCCGTTCTGGGCGATCTAGTCATGATATACAAGGGACCTTTTAGCGCGGCATTCCAGTGTACCTTGGTGGATGATGGTGGGGAAGCCTTGACAACTCTGGCGTTTACATATCAAGAGAAGGGTACGGAAAACGGGAAATTGGTCGAGGTACCATTGGGTGATGAGGGTGTTTTCACGGGAAAACTGCAAGGATTGGAGATGGGTACCACTTATATCGTGAGTGCATACGCCGTGAATTCGATCGGGGAAACTTACTCTACGCCCGTGGAATTTACGACTAGCGAGGCCGTTTACAATTCCGTTCCCGGTATGTTGCCGGAAATCATGGGGAATCAAAAGTACAATCTAACCCGGTTAACGCTTTCCGGTTTCTTGAACGGCACGGATATTCGTTTGTTGCGTGAAATGCTGGGATGGGACATTGAGGGGCATGAAACTCCGGGCCAATTAGTGGAGATGGATCTCTCCGAGACAAAGATCGTGGAGGGTGGAAGTAGCTATTACGGGTCCCGATATACTCGTCGGGACACGCTGGACTACGGGATGTTTCTTCGATGCAGTCAATTGCAGCGAATCGTCTTGCCGCACAGTTTGAAAGTAATCGAGAAAGATGCATTCAAAGGATGTTCCAGTTTGATCTCCATGACAATACCCGATAGTCTAGTCGTTTACAAAACTTCAAGTGGTTGCAGTGCTTTGCAGGAATTGTCCGTTTCTCCTTTGAATACTACTTTTTCAAGTATTGATGGCGTGTTATATAATAAAGATGCGAGTATCTTGATCCATTACCCGGAAGGAAAAACGGCCGAGAAATTCACGTTCCCCTCTTCCGTTCGAAAGATCGGGGTGGCGGCTTTCCAGAATTGTTTGTTGGATTCCATCATTATCCCCGCCTCGGTGGAGGAATTGGGCGAACAGGTGTTCCGGGGAGCGAAATTAAAAAAGATCGTTATTTCCAATGGGGTCAATACTATTCCAGAGGCGGCCTTCAAAGAGTGTACCGAATTGCAGGTATTGGTGTTGGGAAAAGAGATTTCGGCATTGTTTGACTATTGTCTTGATGGTTGTAATTTGCAGGAACTTTACCTGATGGCAACTTATCCGCCTGTTTGTTATCCGTACACGTTTACGGGAGCCGGGGATATTTTCAATGAGTGCGCTCTTTACGTGCCTTCCGGGCGTAAACCGATTTACCGGCAGGCGACAGGCTGGAATAACTTCCCGCGTATTCATGAACAATGACAGCCTTATTGCATCTCTTTCCGGATGTCGTTAAAGATTTGTCCGATTTCAGATTCTAGTTCGTTCATCTGGCGTTTGAACAAGCGGGACTCTTGCTGTGTGGCGTCCGCGAATTCTGTTTTTATGATTTGCTTGAGCGCCTTTTGCGTGTTTGTACTATCTTGCACAAGGGATCGTTCGTTCTTTTTGTAAGCAATCACGTGCCGATTCAAGTTATTCTTTTTCTGTAAAAGGAACTTTTGGCAGGTCGGTGCGATCACCGAATTGCTGTACACCCGGTTTATGCTACTTTTATCCGGTTGGGACGACAAGTTCTTCAAGTAAAAGGTTGTCAGGAACGAGAGTAGCGCGACCGCAGAAATATAAAGAATGCTCTTGCTATGTTTTCTAACGTTGAGTGCTTCCAGTACCTCTTGGGCGGAATGAAATCTCTTGTCAGGATTTTTCTGCGTACATTTCTGCGCGATTCGAACCAATCTTCGATCCTTTATCACGCTTGTGATGTCTTGGATGATAACTCCCAGCGAGTAAATATCCGTGCGGCAATCAAGCGATGCGTGAGGAAGTAATTGCTCCGGGGCGAGATATTTTTTTGTTCCGGCAGGAATTTTCAGCGTGCCATAATCATCCCGATCCGAGAGGCCGAAGTCGATTAATTTGACGTTATTCCCGTTGTGGGTAATGATGATATTCTCCGGCTTTAAGTCTTTATGAACAAGTTGCTTGCTATGAATATAGTGCAATGCTTCACAAAGTTCCCGGATAAACTTGTACGCAAGAGGCTGCGTTAATTTCCCTTGAATCATAAACTCTTTCAGGGAAATCCCGTCAATGTATTCCATCACGATACACAGTCCCAACTCGTCCTGTTGTTCCCAGTCGATCGTCTGGCGAATATTCGGGTGGTCCAACTGGTAGCCGATATTGAATTCCTTATGTAATAACTGTTTGTAGAACTCTTCTTGTTTAAATGGGGGTTGTAGGCTTTTGAGGATATGTAATTTCCCGTACCGTCGACACAGATGCAGGCAACTATAACCCGATTCCGAACGATAGAATTCGGAAATATTGCTGAACATACTCTCTTGACTTGGAATATCTTCTCCCACGAATCCCGATGACAATGAATCCTTATTTGGCATGGATGCGATTAATTAAAGTCAATCCCCCGTTACGCCCCGCGATAAATGGCGGTGTTTTCTGGTTGTCTCTTAAAACATAGCCGAGGGATAACGGTTGTCCCATCAAAAAGCTGACAGCCTCGAAACGATCTCCTTGCACGAGCTTGGAGTGCTGGGCCTCTACCACTTCAAACCATGAATCCCCTTGGTATTGCAGGTGAAGGTAGCGATTGGGCGACCATCCGATTTCAATTTCTTCTCCTGCCGAGAGATTTCTGGTTTGAATCTGTTTCGTGACAAAGAAGGATGAATTGCATAGACTGTTGTCTTTCAGGTAAGCGCAGAACTCGTTGAAGTTGAAAAAGCCGATGTATTGCGCGAGAGAATCAAGTGTCTGATTCCTCGGTTTGTGCTTGTCTTTGACATAGCCCCACAACCGCTTTAGGGTCGAAGTGGATATGGATACATCGAGTTGAAGCTTTAAGTGAAGAGAAAATACATCAAAATCAGTGGTTGTCCTTAAATTTTGAGAGTACTTCTTTTCAACGGCTTTTAATAATTCTTGTATTTCCGGCTTAAATGTATTCATCAATAAAAATTATTAATCGAGTAAACAAATATAGCACAATAACTCGATCTGTACAAGACTGTTTATTGATTATGTAGGTGTTTTTTGGGTAATAACGCCTGTTTTAATTCCTCTACCGACGCGACAATCCGTTTGGCTCCGGCTTGGGTTAATTCTTCCCGATCCCCGTAACCGTATAAAACCCCGATACAGTCAATTCCGGTTTGCCGGGCCCCGATGATGTCGTGTTTCCGATCCCCCACCATGACCACCTTGCTCAAGTCCCGGATGTCATTATTTTCCAGCACGTGACGGATCACCTCGTCTTTGTGAGACAACGAGCCGTCAAGCCCGCTTCCCCCGACGAATTTGAAGTAATCGCTCAAGTGGAAATGATCAAGTATCTTTTCGGCGTAATAAGCCGGTTTTCCGGTAGCGAGCATCACTTGCTTTCCGGTCTCGTTTAATTCTTGCAGAAGGCGTTCCATGCCGGGATAAACGGCGTTTTCGTATATGCCCGTGTTGGCGAATCTTTCCCGGTACTTCCGGATGCCTTCCTCGGCCTGATCCGCGCTGAAATGGCAGAATTCCATCAAGGATTCTTTCAACGGGGGACCCACGAATTTACGTAGTTCGTTCAAATCATTCACTTCTATTCCGAAGTGTTTCAAGGCGTACCGGATTGATTTGGTGATTCCTTCCATGGAATCGGTGACCGTACCGTCGAGGTCTAACAGAATGTAGGTATATTCTTGCTGCATATCGTGGGTGTGAGTGGATAAAAAAACAGGCCTATTGCTAAGCCTGTTTCTATATTTCAAAGATTTGTTTCCTGTATTAGGCGTTCAACGTGAAACGTAAGAAAGCGGTAACAGTTAAATCTTTATCTACGCTCTTCAAGTACTCTCTTACAGACATTTTACCGTCTTGCTCGAAAACTTGGTTTAACAAGGTAGACTCTTGGAAGAATTTGTTCAAGCGACCTTGAGCAATTTTATCCAGCATGTTTTCCGGTTTACCTTCTTCACGAGCTTTTTCGCGACCGATCTCGAATTCGTGATCGATAACGTTTTGAGGAATACCGTCTTTATCCACGGCAACAGGAGCCATGGCTGCCACTTGCATGGCGATATTTTTCTTCACTTGGGCGTCAGCTGCTTTGTTGAAACCAACAACGGTTGCCAACATGTTTCCCGGGTGAATGTAGATCACGCAATCTTCTGCTTTTACAGAGCCGTAGTAGCTTAATTCCAGTTTCTCACCGATAACACCGGTTTGTTCTGAAATCTGGTCAGCGATACTTCTACCGTCCAGTTGGATAGCCAACAAATCTTCGGTAGTTGCAGGCATATTAGCTAAAGCGGCGTCAAGAATTTTGGTCGTGAAAGCAATGAATCCCTCGTTTTTAGCCACGAAGTCAGTTTCGCAGTTTAAGGAAACCATAACTGCATTCTTTCCATCGGTTTTGGCTAAAACGCATCCTTCTTTTGCTTCTCTGTCTGCACGTTTGCTTGCAACAACAAGACCTTTCTTACGGATGATATCAACGGCTTTGTCGAAATCTCCCTCAGCTTCTTGTAATGCATGTTTGCAGTCCATCATTCCGGCGTTTGTTGCTTTACGCAACTTCATCACGTCTGCTGCTTTTATTTCCATATTCTTTAAACCTCCATGTTAATTCAATTTCAGAAGTTAGATCATTCAATCTAAAATCTGAAATCTAAAGTCAAAAATTAATCTATTCTTCAGAAGCGGTTTCGCTTACTTCAGCTACTTCATCCTGAGCCTCAACTTTCTCGGCACCTTTCTTGTCTCCTTCTTTCTCTCTTTCGGCTTTTCTTTCGGTCAGACCCTCTTTGATGGCTCCGGCTACCTTGTCGATAATTAAAGAAATAGAAGTTGATGCGTCGTCGTTAGCCGGGATTACGAAGTCAATTCCTTCCGGGTTTGAGTTCGTGTCCACGATAGCGAATACTGGAATTCCCAGCGTGTTAGCTTCTTTTACAGCGATGTACTCCTTCATCACGTCAACCACGAAAAGAGCTGCCGGAAGACGAGTCAGGTCAGCGATGCTACCCAAGTTCTTTTCCAATTTTGCTCTTTGACGAGAGATCTGAAGTTTTTCCCGTTTTGAAAGGTGAGAGAAAGTACCGTCTTTTTCCATCTTGTCGATGGTGGTCATTTTCTTCACGGCTTTACGAATTGTCGGGAAGTTGGTCAACATACCACCCGGCCATCTTTCAGTCACATAAGGCATATTGATATTAGAAATTTTTTCAGCAACAATGTCCTTAGCCTGTTTCTTTGTTGCAACAAACAGAATTCTTCTACCTGATTTAGCGATCTGTTTCAAAGCTGCACTTGCCTTGTCCAACATGATGGCTGTTTTGTTCAGGTCAATAATGTGGATATCATTACGCTCCATGAAAATATACGGAGCCATTTTAGGATTCCATTTACGGGTGAGGTGTCCAAAGTGACAACCTGCATTTAATAATTCGTCGAAATTTGTATTTGACATTTTGTGTCTCCTTTAAAGTTTACTTTCTTAAATTTAATCAATTGTCGGGTAGTTCTCCACAGAAGTCCCGCCAATTTAGATACTAAACTCCTATTAACGTTTAGAGAATTGGAATCTCTTACGAGCGCCAGGACGTCCCGGTTTCTTACGTTCCACTTCACGCGGATCTCTGGTCATGAATCCTGCTGCTCTTAGTTTTGATTTATCCTCTGCGTTTACTTTCACCAATGCTCTGGCAATTCCCAAACGTAAAGCTTCAGCTTGTCCGTTGAAACCTCCACCTACAAGGTTTACCTTGATGTCATATTGTCCCAACACACCTAATAGTTCAAGCGGTTGTTTTACAATATATTGGAGGGTAGGCAATGTGAAATATTCTTCTAGGCTTTTCTTGTTGATCGTAATATTGCCTTTTCCTTCGTTAAGATAAACGCGGGCTACCGCTGTTTTTCTTCTACCTACTGCATTTACTACTTCCATACCTTGTTATTTAAGTGCGTTTATATCAATTACTTTAGGCTGTTGTGATTCGTGGTTATGCTCCGGTCCTACGAACAGGTGCATGTTCTTGAATACAGCTCTTCCAAGGCGATTTTTAGGAAGCATACCTCTAACAGCATGTTCCAGAATTCTTTCCGGGAATCTTTTCATTTCTTCTGCCGGGGTAGAAATCCGTTGACCACCGGGGTACTGGGTGTGTCTGCGATACTGTTTGTCTGTTAATTTGTTACCTGTGAAGATAACTTTTTCTACGTTGATAATGATTACATTGTCTCCACAATCCACGTGGGGAGTGTAACTGGGTTTGTACTTGCCTCTCAATAGTTTCGCAACTTTAGCGGCAAGACGTCCCACAACTTGATTCTCTGCGTCAATCAAAACCCATTCTTTCTGTGCAGTGGCTTTGTTGACATAAGTTGTTTTGTAACTAATCTGATCCACTTTTTTTTTAATTAAAAATTAAACTTCTGTTTGTATTTCTTTGTGGGGACTCTGGGCATTCTATCCGGTTGAAAATAACGAGGTTTATCGGGCAAACTGATATAATTTTCAACGGAGACAGGTGCATTGTAAAGAGCATGGCTAAGGTATCCCTTACAATTTAGCGAGTACTCCACTCCAAAATGAGGGGCAAAATTACACATTAATACGTGAATTCCAAAACATTCTGCGAAAAGATTTGTTCCAGAGCATTTTGATTGACTTCGGAATTATTTATTTGGGGGTAAATGGTCGGGGGGTATTTTTCGTTCGTATGGAGGGACGTACCCTGTTTATGCCGACGAGTTAAGGTAATAGTCGGATAATCAATTAATTCTAGCTGATCTATTCCGGATCTCTTTCGTGTAAAGCGCTATTAGAACGCTATTAAAGCTCTATTAAAGCGCTATACTAAGAATAGCGTTTTATAAGGATTTTAAAAATACACTTTAAATAATTTTTCCGCATTTTGTCCTGTAGTGATCATGGTTTGATAATCAAATGATTACTTAAATCGGCTTCACATCCGGATTTATCGGGTTTAAAGAATCTTGTGAGATGGGATATGTTATTGAAAATTTTCGCGGGAAACGAATTTGTAATCTTCCGTGTAACAGGTGAATATCCCTAGCGCACCCTGTATGTTCCCGATAAGCGGGACGGGAGAGGTGATGCTGCCTTGGTTGGCGCTGTTGGCCTCGTAGAGAGAAACTTGATAGTTGTAACACTCTTCGGTGATACGTAAAAGAAGAATGACGACGGCTTCTGCTTCTGCGATTTCTTGGCATTTGATGGTGCGTTCAATCGTGACACCCCCGGTATGGTGGGATAAGTCAAGATAACTGGTTTCTTTTTTCAACAGGTTGTCGTCCCCGGCTCCTTCTCTTCTTGCCTGCACGCTATATATATAGTAATTCTGCATGGGATGGGATGAGGTTGGGAAGCTGATCGTGACGGAGTTTGTCACCTTGGAAACGGAATAGGAAGAGATGGCGATGGGGTCCGGTATGGCGGTTTTGGCCGTGATGTGTTCTTTTTCAGGCGTGTAGATGCTCAGGTAAAGCGAGTCTAGCCCGAATTGATTGAACTTGGTGTCGTGCCTGAAATTTCCGAGGAATGAGGGGCTGAACGTGGGGATAAGTTTGATGATGGAGTCGGCCTTTATGGAAACATCCAGATTGACTGGATTGCTCAGGTCGATGATCTCGTGGATCGGGGAGACTTTGGCCGCGTTCAACGTGTAAAATTCACCCGGTTTGCAGTAACATTCGATGAAATAACCGGAGATCTCACCCATGTCTTTCATGGGAAGTTCCTCTTCCGGCATGCAGGAGAGGAGCGAGAGAAACAAGAGGGTTAAGATTCCATTTTTCATGTGATTACCAGTTTATTCGAAGTGAAACATACGGGATAAAGGGGAGCATGACCTTGGATTTCGGGATAATCTTGGTCAGATTGTCCGTGCTTTCTGCTTGAAAATAAACGAACGAAGGGTTCGATTGATTATAGACGTTGTAGGCTCCGACGCTGAGTTTGAACAAGAGGTTCTTGTCGCCGAATTTATAGTCGAGGCTGGCATCCAGCCGGTGGTTGTTGGGTAATTTGTAGTTATAGCGATCCGTGTACACGGGGATAAGAATAGGTCTGTCATCGTTGAATTCCGTGATGTTCTGGGCGATGACCATTCCCTTGGGAAAGGTTGTGTAAACCCCGGACGAGAAGGTCCAAAGGGTGTTCAACAGGAGCCGGGGCGAAATCTGATAGGAGAAGTTGATCATGACGTTGTGTTTCACGTCGTACGGGGGATTAAAAGCTTTCCCGTTATTGATTTCCGCGAATTTGCGTTTGGATTCGGAGAGCGTGTAGTTGGCTCGCATGTAGAGGGCGTGATGGTTGAGCGTGAGGTCAAATTCGAGACCTTTGGCATGGCCTTTTCCTTGAATTTGGCGATTGCTTAGGGCGGAATATTCGGTTTGAATGTCCGAGGCGAAATCTTTCACGTTACGCATATCCTTGTAAAAAATGCCCGCGTAAAAGGATAATAATTGTCCGACCTCTTGATTAATCCCGATGGAATACTGGTGACAGGTTGCGGGTTGGGTTCCTTTTGCAAGGGGATACCAAATGTCGATCGGGGTTTTAACCGTGAAATAGGGGTAGAGACTTAAATATTGAACTGTCTTGGCGTAATCGGCCCAGATGGTGAATTTGTTGACCGAGTAACTGATTTTTGCCCGGGGCGAGAAGGTATGTTCCCGGGTTTCTCCCGCATAAAATTGATAATTTCCTCCCACGTTTAAGGAGAAGTTTTGATTCAATTGGTAGTTTATATCTAGGTATAATTCATATAGATTGAAGTCTTTGTCCGAGCTTTTGATCAGAAGATTTTGGCTGTCGTCGCTTTTGTTGGCTGTTTCGAACCGGGAGTATTCAAATTTTGCCCCGCTGTTCAGGTTCAACTTATCCGAAAGTCTACGGGAATAGGTCGCTTGTCCGAGAAGGGCGTAGTTACGATTCCCGCCTCCCATGGGAACACTGCCGAAGGCGTCACCCTCGCTGTACGTGTTTTTCCCACCGAATTGGAAATCCCATTGCTCGTTGGCATTGGGCGTGTAGGAGACATTCACGTTGCCGGAAAAGGTGTGCCAGTCGAAAATGTATTGTACGTGTTCGCTGATCTTCATTTTCATGTGGTCGAGGGAGAACAGTCCGAAGGCGGTCATTCTCCATTTGTCGGAAAGACGTGAATCAATGGTCGCGGTAATATCACTGAAGGAGTACTCCGGCATGTAGTTAGGATTCGTCTTGTCGTCCATGGACCGGTTGTATAACCGGGAGATATGTTGTAAATAAGAGGTCCGGACAGAGGCGGCAAAGGACGTATGATTTTTGATAATCGGGCCTTTGGCTTTCAGGGCGGAAGAGACAAGTCCGAGAGTCAGTTCTCCCTCGTGTTCGTGCTTGTTTCCCGGTTCGGGGCGCATATTGATGTAGGAGGATAAAAAACTGTTGTACCGGGCGGGGAAACCGCTTTTGAAAAGGGTGGAGTTGTTCAGTATGTAGGGGTCGAACGTGGACAGGATTCCTGTGAGGTGGTCCGGGTAGGCGATGGGCATATTGTTGATGAGAAATCCGTTTTCGTTGCTGTTTCCACCTCGGACGTAGATGCCGGAATTGAGCGCGTTTGTCGTCACGATGCCGGGTATGGTGGCGAGGTATTTCAGTACATCCTGTTCGCCGAGAATGGCCGGAATCCGTTCGATCCCCTTGATGGAGGAGAGGATTCGCCCGCTGGCCGGAAGGGCCGTGACGACGACTTCTTTCAGGTTGTTCTGTTTGTTACGCAAGGTAATGACGAAGGGTGCGTCGCTTTTGTTGAGCTTGTAAGTTTCTTTTTTATAGTTGACGTGTGAAAATTCCAACGTGCAAGGGATGGGACATTCTAACCGGAAGAGACCTAGAGAGTCTGTCGTGGAGCCTTTTTCGCTCTCGACGCAATAGATGTGTACCCCGTTGACCGGTTCGCCGGAGTGGGCAATAACTTTCCCCACGATGACCGTTTGGGCGTCAAGTGATATGGAGATGAACATAAATAAGATTGCAACCAATTTACCCATATACACGCGTTGTGAGTTCGAAATTTTACAAATGTAGTAAACAAATCCCTTTATGCCTTATGGTTCATGTGAATAATTGTTGTTATTTTGCAGGGTATCTATTAAAATTTGATCATGGGAATATACGTGCATGTACCTTTTTGCCGGAGCAAATGTTTTTATTGCGGGTTTTATTCGGTAGCTTCGTTGACCTTGAAGGAGGCATATCTGGAGGCTGTCGAACGGGAAATCGTTTTAAGGAGGGGGTATTTGCCGCGGCAGGAAATGAAGACCTTGTATTTCGGGGGAGGCACGCCTTCTTACTTGGAACACGGGGATCTGGAACGAATTATTCGGAAGTTGGAGGAAAATTATTTGTTTGCTACCGGGATGGAGCGAACCATCGAGTTGAATCCCGAAGATCTGGTGCCGGAAAAATTGCAGGGAATAAAGGATTTGGGGTTTAACCGGTTAAGTATCGGGGTGCAATCTTTTTCGGATGAACAATTGAAACGAATCAATCGGACGCATTCGGCCCGTCAGGCGATGGATGGAATCGCGCTTGCTGCTGGCATGGGATTTGATAATATAAGCATGGATCTGATTATTGGTTTGCCGGGGCAGACGGATGAGGGGTTGTTGGGAGATGTGGAGAAGGCAAGTAGTTTACCAATAGCTCATTTGTCCGTGTACATGTTAAGTATTGATTCAAATACGGTGTTTGAACACATGGTGAGAAGAGGCGAGTTCCGGTTGGAGGATGAGGAGGTGATGGCCGGGCGTTATCAGCGGGTGTGTGAACGATTGAAAGAGTTGGACTTTGAACATTATGAAATTTCCAATTTTGCCCGGAACGGGAAGTACTCCCGGCATAATACATCTTACTGGCAACAAAAGCCATACATCGGTTTCGGCCCTTCGGCTCATTCTTATGACCTGTATTCCAGACAATGGAACACGGCGAATTTGAAAACTTATATAGATCATTTAAATGAAGGAGCGCTTTCATTTGAGAAAGAGGAATTAAAACCTGTTGATTTGTATAATGAATACGTGATGACGAGCTTGCGGACAATGTGGGGCATGGAGAAACAAAAATTGGAGGGAGATTACGCCATGTTTTGGGAACAGGTGCAGGAACAAGTCCGGAAATACGAGCGTTCCGGGGATTTGGTGGAGGAAGGAGGAAGGTGGAAAATCAGTGAGATCGGGTGGGTAATTTCAGACGCGATTTTGAGTGATTTATTCGTGGTCTAGTTTTTTACATGAAAAAATACTATTTTTGCGGTTGTAAGTTTAATATTTAAATGTTTTTCAGATGAAAACGAGTAGAATGTCAGTCAAAGAACTGTTGCAATCAGGAGATTGCGGTAAAGAGGTTGAGGTTAAAGGTTGGGTAAGAACCAAACGCGGTAATAAACAGGTGAATTTTATCGCGTTGAATGACGGCTCTACGATTAATAATATACAGGTGGTGGTTGATATGGAGAAGGTGGCCGAGGAGGTGATGAAGAAAGTAACGACCGGGGCGGCTATTCACGTGAAAGGTTTGCTCGTGGAGAGTGCCGGGAGCGGACAGGCTCGCGAGATTCAAGCGAACGAGGTGATCGTGATGGGAGAGGCTGATCCGGAAAAGTTCCCGATTCAACCGAAGAAGCATAGCTTGGAATTTTTGCGTGAGGTGGCTCATTTGAGATTCCGCACGAATATTTTCGGGGCTGTTTTCCGTATTCGTCACGCGATGGCTTTTGCCATTCATCAATATTTTAACGATCATGGTTTCTATTATTTGCATACCCCGTTGATCACGGCCTCGGATTGCGAGGGGGCAGGAGAGATGTTCCGGGTGACGACGCTTGATCCGAAGAATCCACCCTTGTTGGTGGACGGAAGTGTTGATTTCAGACAGGATTTTTTCGGAAAATCAACCAACTTGACGGTGAGCGGTCAGTTGGAAGGTGAGCTGGGTGCCATGTCGCTGGGTAAGATTTACACGTTCGGGCCTACTTTCCGGGCGGAGAATTCAAATACCACGCGCCATTTGTCGGAGTTTTGGATGATCGAGCCGGAAGTTGCTTTCAATGATTTGGAAGATAACATGGATTTGGCGGAGGACTTTTTGAAATACCTGATCCGTTATGCTTTGGAGCATTGCATGGACGATTTGTTGTTCTTGAGCAAGCGCTTGCAGGAAGAGGAGAAGGATAAGAAAGCCGAGGAACGTTCCATGGAGTTGATCGAGAAGTTACAATTCGTGTTGAACCATGAATTCGAACGGGTTACTTACACGGAGGCTATTGATATATTGAAAAACAGCAAGCAAAATAAGAACGGTAAGTTCCAGTATCCGGTGACAGGTTGGGGTGTGGATTTACAGAGTGAACACGAGCGTTACTTGGTAGAGAAACATTTCAAGAAACCGGTGATTTTGACGGGTTACCCGAAGGAAATCAAGGCTTTCTACATGAAACAGAACCCGGACGGAAAGACGGTTGCCGCGATGGACGTGCTTTTCCCGCAAATCGGAGAGATTATCGGGGGATCACAGCGCGAGGAAGACTACAACAAGCTGGTGACTCGTATGCAAGAAGTTGGGATTCCGGTTTCCTCGATGTCTTGGTATCTGGACACGAGAAGGTTCGGTTCCGCGGAGCATAGCGGATTCGGACTTGGGTTTGAACGTTTGTTGTTGTTCGTGACCGGAATGGGGAATATCCGTGACGTGATCCCGTTCCCGCGGACACCGAAAAATGCGGAGTTTTAAGAATAATTTGAAATAAATAGAAGGATGCTCAAGCAAAATTTACAACAGAAATTAGGGTTAAAAATCAATCCGTTGCAGATACAGCTGATCAAGCTGCTTGAGCTTCCTACCTATCAACTTGAACAGAGGATTAAGGAGGAACTGGAGTCAAACCCGCTTTTGGAAGAGGGAGAGGAGAGGCCGGAGCCGGAAGTTGATATCAAGGAGGACGGGGATGAGGTGGATTATGATGAAAATTCACAGGAGGAAGATAATTACGAGTCTTCGGAGGATGAGTTTTCTTTAGATGATTATATCAGTGATGAGGATGATATTCCGGACTATAAGTTGACAGCATCGAATGCCTCGAAGGATGATGATGCACGGGAGTTCGTGCTTTCCGGGGGGATTTCTTTCCGGGAGAATCTGGTGGAACAGTTGGGGACGCAGCACTTGGGAGAGATGGATCGTAAGATCTGCGAGTATATCATTGGTAATATAGATGATGATGGTTATCTGCGTCGGGACGTGGAGAATATCGTGGATGATCTCGCTTTTGGGGCGGGGATCGAGGTGGACGATGAGAAGATTGAATCCTTGTTGCGTGTCGTGCAGCGTTTCGATCCGGCAGGAGTGGGAGCGAGAGATTTGAGGGAATGCCTGTTGCTGCAGGTAAAACGACGCTTGGCGGAGACTTCCACGCCGGCTTTGATAAATGCCCGGATCATATTGGAGTGTTATTTCGAGGAGTTCTCGAAGAAACATTACGAGAAGATTTCCAAGCGGATGAGGATTTCAGAGGAGGAGTTGAAAGAGGCGGTGGACGAAATTCTGAAATTGAATCCCAAGCCGGGCGGACAAATTTCCGATTCTTCGGTTCCGGGAGCCGAGAAGATTATTCCTGACTTTAACTTGGATATTGTAGATGGGGAGTTGCAGTTGAGCTTGAACACGGGGGATATTCCCGAGTTGAGGTTGAACAAATCGTACGTCAATATGTTGGAGGATTACCAGAAGAATTCGAATTCCCGTGAGAAGAAGGATGTGGTGTCTTTCGTAAAATATAAGTTGAGTTCTGCCCGTTCGTTTATTGATGCCGTGCAACAGCGGAATAACACGCTGATGCTGACGATGACGGCTATCGTGCAGTTCCAGAAACCATTTTTCCAGACGGGGGACGAGAGCAAGTTGAAACCGATGATTCTCCGGGATATTGCTGATATTACGGGATTGGATGTTTCTACTATTTCGAGGGTTTCTAATTCTAAGTATATACAGACTTGGTTCGGTATTTACTCTTTAAAACAATTCTTTTCGGGAAGTATGCCGACAAGTAGTGGAGAGGAAGTTAGCACGGGTGAGTTGAAGAATGTGTTGAAGGAGATCGTGGACGGCGAGGATAAACGCAAACCTTACACGGATGATGAGTTGGTGGAATTAATGAATAAAAAAGGTTACCAGATTGCCCGCCGGACGATTGCAAAGTATCGTCAGTTGCTGGATATTCCGGTAGCCCGACTTCGTAGGGAAGTTTAAAAGCCATAATTTTAAAATATGAAAGTACTTGCTTTTGCAGTATCCATGCTGTTTCATCCTTTGTTGTTGCCGTTGTACGTGTTGTTTATCACATTTAATACAGGAACCGTTTTTACTTATATTCCGGCATACACGCAGAATATGTCTTATTTGTTGACTCTGCTGGGGGTGACGTTGATTCCATTGGTTTGTTTGCCGTTGTTGAAGTGGTTGGGGTTGATTGAGGGCTACCGTCTGGCGCAGAAACAAGATCGGGTGTTCCCGGTGCTGGTGACGATCGTGGGGGCTTTTATCGTGTTTTATTTTTCCCGTAATTTGCCTTATTCAAATATCGTGAGACAGTTTTACCTGATTATGGTAATCATGCTCTCCGGCTTTATGATCGTGACGATTCGCTGGAAAATCAGTATGCATATGACGGCTATTGGGGCTTTGTGTGGCTTTGTTTTTATTTTGGGAATGAAGTACTTGGGTGACGTGATTAACTTGTTGCCTTTGCTGATTCTGGTTTCTGGCCTTGTGGCCTCTGCCCGCTTGTATTTAAAACAGCATACCCCTGCCCAAGTGTATGTCGGGTATATTTATGGCGCCGCGGCCGTGGTGGCTATCATGTATTAATAAAGCATGATCCATATATCGCTTTGTCCCAGTTGGGTGGCGAGTAGATCCCTCTGTTTCGTGGCTTCCTGTTTATCCGTGTAATTCGCAATACTGACACGATAACGCTGGTCTTTGGTAATGATCTGTGCGTTTTGGAAACCTTTGGCTTTTAGTTGTGTCACGTCTTTTTCTGCTAGATTTTCCCGGGGATGGCTGGCCACGATGATATGATAACTTCTTGTATTTGTTTTCTTGATGTTTTGTTCCGTTCCTTGTTGCTTTCCTGTTTCCTGCCGGGATGGGGAAATCTTCACGTTTGATGCAATCGTTGTGTTATTGTTATCTCGCGAGGGGTTTTGCCTGATGGTGTCAAGGGAGACGGTGTTTCCCGAAAGAGAGGCCGGAAGGCTTCTTTTCACGTTGACGGTGGTCAGGTTCTTGGAATTCATTTTATCCCGTTGACAGCCAGCGAACGGCAACATCAGGACGAATGACAGGAACAATACGAGTTTCATGTTGCTTGTGTTTATTTTATTTGATAGATCCAAGTCTCTTCTTTACCGGGGATTTTGTGAATTTTTCTCACGGCAGCGATAGCCTCTTTCTCGGTCTTGTACCCTTCGTAAGCCACGAGGTAAAGATCTCTGCTATAAGGCATGATCATGGCGTTTGCATAGCCTTCTTTGTGCAACTTCTCGTACATGCGGTCGGCATTGTCTTTGATGCGGAAACAACCGCCGACAAGGAGATATTCCGGGGCTTCTTTTACCACGGTGGTCTCGGTTACCGTTTTTGTTTCCGTTACTTGGATGGTGTCTTTTATAAGAACAGCCTTGGTCTCTACTTTAACCGCTTCTTTTTGCGTATTCGTGTTTCTTACCTTCTTTTTGTCCTGACATCCGGAGATTGCAACCGCTAGGATGACAAGTGTAAATAGTAGAATCGTTTTCATGTTTGACAACGTTTTGGTTAATCATGCCAAGATACAAACAAATTTATTGTTAGTAAAGTATTTTCTTCTATTTTTGTGGTGAAAGTGTCGAATTGTAACCAGTAAAAGAGTTATTATGAATAAATTTATCGGAGTATTGTTGATTTTGGTTCTTGCCGCTTCGTGTAAGAATGAAACGGAATCTATCGTGAAAATTACCACGGAGTTCGGGGATATAAAGATTCGTTTGTATGACAAAACACCCAAGCATCGGGATAATTTTTTGAAGTTGGTGGATGAAAAGTTTTATGACGGTTTGTTGTTTCACCGGGTGATTAATCATTTTATGATACAGGGTGGTGACCCGACGTCGAAGAACGCGGGACCGGACGTGATGTTGGGTGAGGGAGACGTGGATTACCGGATAGATGCGGAGTTCGTGCCGGAGTATTTCCACAAGAAAGGAGTGATTGCCGCCGCGCGGGAGGGGGATGATACTAATCCGGAGCGTAAGTCTAGCGGGGCGCAGTTCTATATCGTTCAGGGGAAGGTGTATTCTCCGGAACAGTTGGAGGCTACCGTGAAGAGCATCAATGAAAGGCGTAAGATTGCGTTATATGGGCGATTGAAGAATCAGTACAAGGATGAATTTACTCGTTTGCAGGAGGCGAATGATCCGGAGGCTTTGGATGAGTTGTCGGAGAAATTGACCCGGGAGTGTGATAGTTTGTTCGTGAATGAAGAGTTCGTGCTGACGGAGGCGCAAAAACAGGCTTATACCACGGTTGGCGGGACGCCCCATTTGGATGGGCAGTACACCGTATATGGGGAGGTGATTGAAGGGTTGGACGTGCTGGATAAGATTGCCGCAGTTAAAACCAATTCTTTCGATCGGCCGGTGAAAGATGTTGTGATTGAAAAGATTAGAAGATAAATAAAGGTATTTTATCCTCAAAAAACTCCTCCGTCACTTCGTGCCACCTCCTCTATAAACAGAGGAGGAGTTGGTGACTCTTCCCGAAGAAAGGGAGTATTTCAGCTCTCCCTCTGTTTATAGAGGGAGTACCCCGAAGGGGGGAGGGAGTTTGAAAAATGACTTTTGAGACAACCCCAGTTGATTACCAAGCGGTTTCCCCTCCTGTGTAAGGAGGGGTTAGGGGAGGTAGTTGAATAAAAAGAATTTTTTATAGATTAAATTCCCGTTATCTTTTTTATCTCATTCAGTTTGTTCAAGGCTTCAAGGGGGGTAAGGCTGTTGATGTCCAGCCCGGCAATCTCGTCTCGGATCTGTAATAACACGGGGTCTTCCAGTTGGAAGAAACTGAGTTGAATGCCTTCTCTTTCGTTTCCTATTTTAGCGACGTTCTTTTGTATCGCACCGCTTGAATTACGGTCGTTTTCGAGTTGTTTCAGTATCTCGGACGAACGTTTGATGACGGATTGTGGCAAGCCTGCCATTTTACCGACCTGTATACCAAACGAGTGGTTGGAACCTCCTTTTACCAGTTTCCGGAGGAACACGACCTTGTTGTTCACCTCTTTTACCGATACGTTGAAGTTCTTGATTTTCGGATAAGAACGTTCCATTTCGTTCAGTTCGTGGTAGTGGGTAGCGAAAAGGGTTTTTGCCCTGCTTTTCGGATTTTCGTGTAAAAACTCGACGATGGCCCAAGCGATGGAAATACCGTCATATGTGGAGGTGCCTCGTCCAAGTTCGTCGAATAGTACAAGGCTGCGATCGGAGATGTTGTTCAGGATGTTGGCAGCCTCGTTCATCTCGACCATGAAGGTGGATTCCCCCAAAGAGATGTTGTCGGATGCCCCGACACGGGTGAAGACCTTGTCAACATACCCGATCTTTGCCGATATGGCGGGAACAAAACATCCGGCCTGTGCCATGATCACGATGAGTGCGGTTTGGCGTAAAAGTGCTGATTTACCTGCCATGTTGGGTCCTGTGATAATGATAATTTGTTGCTTGTCGTTATCGAGGTAGAGGTCATTGTCGATGTAGTTTTCTCCCGGAGGTAATTGGCGTTCAATAACCGGGTGACGTCCCCCTTTTATGTCGATCACGAAGGATTCGTTGATCTCCGGTCGATGGTAATTATTCGTGATTGCTATGTTGGCAAACGAGATTAACGTGTCGATGTAGGAGATGACGCGGGCATCCAGCTGTATCGGTTTGATATAGGAGGAGGCTGCTGCCAGCAAGGTATTGTATATATCGCTTTCCAATTCTTGAATCCGGTCTTCGGCACCGAGAATCTTTTCCTCGTATTCTTTTAGTTCTGGGGTGATGTAACGTTCCGCGTTGACAAGGGTTTGTTTGCGAATCCAAGTGTCGGGAACCTTGCTCACGTGAGTTTTGGTCACTTCGATGTAATAGCCGAAAACATTATTAAAGCTGATCTTCAATGTAGGTATTCCTGTATTCTCTATTTCACGTTGTTGCATCTTTAGTAGAAGTTCTTTCCCGTGAGAAGAGATTTCCCGTAATTCATCCAGTTCTGTGTTAACTCCGGGGGCGATGACATTCCCTTTGTTAAGCATCGAGGGGGCATCTTCCCTGATCTCGTGGTCTATTCTTTGGCTTAATGTTTCGCAATCATCCAGTTGTTGCGTCCATTTGGTAAGGACTTCGTTACCGGTAGATAAGCATTGTTCTTTCAACGGTTTGATGGCTTGTAACGCAATTTTTAGTTGAACCATTTCTCTCGGGGAGATGCGGCCGACGGCGATCTTGGAGGCAAGGCGTTCTAGGTCTCCAATGGTGCGGAGAATTTGTTCCAGTTCCAAACGTTCCGTTTCGTGATGCACGAAACATTCCACGATGTCTAAGCGTTCGTTTATGTCTGCCGGTTTCTTCAGGGGCATACATAGCCAACGACGCAAAGCGCGTGCGCCCATCGGGGTGATGGTGCGATCGATGATGTCTGCCAAGGAACGTCCTCCTTCGTGAAGGGTATCCAAGATTTCAAGGTTACGTAGAGTGAAGCGATCCAGTAGGACACAGGTTGATTCATCGATACGGGAGATCGAGGTGATGTGTCCTACAAGCTCGTGTTTTGTCATGTCGAGGTAGTACAAAACGGCTCCCGCGGCGGAAATGCCGCAGTCCATTTTTTCAATTCCGAATCCTTTTAATGACGATACTTCGAAATGCTTTTTAAGGCGATCTGCCGCGGACTCTGTTTCAAAGAACCATTCTTCGATCGGGTAAGTGTAGTATTTTGTCCCGAAGAGTTCGTTAAACCGGGCCTCTGAACCTTTAGGGTATAGAACTTCCTTGGGTTGAAAACTATTTAATATCTTATCCATGGTGGCGGGACTTCCTTCTGTCGTCAGGAATTCTCCCGTGGATAGGTCCAACAGGGATAATCCGGCTTTGGTTTTCGTGAAATACACGGCAGCCAGAAAGACGTTGTTTTTGTTGTCGATGGTGTTTTCGTTATAGGAAACACCGGGGGTAACAAGTTCGATAACCCCTCTTTTTACCAGTTTCTTAGTCTTCTTCGGGTCTTCCAGTTGTTCACAGATGGCAACTCGTTGTCCGGCTCGCACCAGTTTGGGCAGATACGTGTCGATGGCATGATGGGGGAAGCCGGCAAGTTCCACGTCCCCGGGAGAGCCGTGGGAGCGCTTGGTAAGCGTGATTCCTAATATTTTGGAAGTTAAGATGGCATCTTCGCCGAAGGTTTCGTAAAAGTCACCCATCCGATATAATAAAATTGCATCGGGGTATTTAGCTTTTGCCGAATAATATTGTTGCATTAATGGGGTTTGTTCTTCTGACTTTGTTGCCATTATATCGTGTTTATGATTTGTTATTAAATTTTAATTGCGTGTTTTCGCCTCCCAAAAGTAAATATTTTGATCGAGATTTGTTTTAAAACTTCGCAAACATTGTGTAATTTTGCCTAGGCTAAAAAGGGAAATGACGAAATTTAGTGAGTGTAGAAGAATAACCTGTCATGTATTTTTTCCGTATTAAATATGGAGACGGGTATGGGGATAGCCGATTAATAAAATAATGTATATGGAAAATATATTGGATGCATTGGCAATTTACGGGTATTCAAATTTAGAGGATCGGATCGAATTTGAGCTGGATGGGGTGATCGAGAAGGAAATTGCTCCGGCTTATTGCAATGAGAATTTTGAATTGTGTGTTTCATGTATGGATTATACTTCGTTGAAGGTGACGGATACGGAGAAATCAATCGTGACTTTCGTTTCTGAATTATTGAAGAAATTGAAGAAAAACACGTTGCCGGATGTGGCATCAGTATGTGTGTTTCCCCGGTTTACTTCTCTTGTGAAGGAGAATCTGGTCGGGACACCGATTAAAACGACGGTTGTGGGAGCTTGTTTTCCGGCTGCACAGACGTTTTTGGACGTGAAGTTGGCTGAATGCAAGGCTGCTATCGCGGCGGGTGCGGATGAGGTAGATGTCGTGATTTCCGTGGGTGATGTCTTGGAGCGTAATTACGAGAAGGTGTATAAAGAGTTGGTTGCTATTCGCGAGGCTTGTGCCGGGGTTATTTTGAAGGTGATCTTGGAAACGGGCGAGCTGAAGACGATCGAGAGCGTGTTCAATGCTTCATTGATCGGGGCTTACGCGGGAGCTGATTTTATTAAGACATCTACCGGGAAGGTTCCGGTAAATGCTACACCGGAGACGGTTTACGTGATTTGTGAGGCCTTGCGTCAGTTCCATGCACAGACCGGGAAGATGGTCGGGATTAAGGTGGCCGGTGGTATTACCAAGATTCAGAACGCGATTCGTTACTTGACAATCGTGAAACATATTTTAGGCGAGCAATGGCTTACGCCTGCTTATTTCAGAATAGGAACTTCCCAATTACTGGAAGATGTTCTGAAAGAGATGAAAACGGTAAAAATTAATGGCTGAAAGTGAAAGCTTTCAGCTAATTATTTGCCAAGTGTGAGTGATCTTTTAAGATGGTTTCCACGAATTCCAACGGAATCATGGATGTCTCAATTCCTGTTACTTCTTTAATCTTTTTCGTGAGAGGGGCCAGTAGGGCGTAATTGTTGTTTTTGTGTACTTCCCGTAGCACATCCTTGATGATCTTGATGTCTTTGTCGGACAAAAGAGCGGCTTGCTGAAAGACGACCTGATATTCTTCCGGGGCCTCGAATTCACTGATTTGTTTTAACGTGACTGCTTTTTCGAGTTTTATTACCGTGGTTCCTGCCGCCATGTCACCGAGTCTTTGCATTCGTTTGGAGGCGATGATCGAGATGACGGCGACGGCACCGCTTGAGATGGAAATATCTATCAAACGGAAGACCCAGCGGAGCATACAATCCCAGAAGGTGAGTTTTTTGCCGTTTAGTTTCACGACTTGGATACGCATGGTGTATTTGCCAAGGCTACGGCCATTAAAGACGGCCTCGCAGAATAGATGATAGGAAGCGATGATCACCGCAAGAATGACGAAAAACCAAGTCGGGGAGGCTACCATGCTGAAAAGGCCGATAAACATGAGACCCAACATGAGTAGTCCGAACTGAAAGGCACCATCAATCAAGGTTGCTAGGATGCGGTCTAGAACGCCCGCGGGAATATAATCAATGTCAACGTTGTGAGCTGTACTGATAGAAATGTTCATGATAAGTATAAATATTTCCACAAACATACATTTTTTTTGAATAAATGCATTATTTTTATCACAAGAAAAAAGTGTGGTATTTAGAATGAAAGAGGCTAGATTTGTAAGTCAGAACAAGGAGAAATGGGGAAAAATGGAAAATGTAAGCCATTTGGATACAGATACTATTGCCTCTAATTACGTGATTCTTTCCGATGATCTCTCCTATGCCAAAACGTTTTACCCGGGCAGTGATGTGGTGAAGTATTTGAATCAGTTGATTTCTGTCTACCAGATCAATATTTACGGGCAGGAGAGATCGGAGAAAAAGGGGATTCTTTCCTTTTGGGTGCGGGAGTTTCCGCTGTTGCTCTATCGAGAGAGGCGGACGTTGTTGTTTGCTTTTCTTTTTCTTCTGTTTGCGGCATTGATTGGGATTTTCTCCACGGCAAAAGACGATACTTTCGTACGTTTGATTCTGGGGGATGCTTACGTGGACAAGACCTTGGAAAACATTGAAAACGGGACACCTATGGGGATTTATTCGTCCTCGAACGAGGTGGATATGTTTTTTATGATTACCGCGAACAATATTAAAGTGGCTTTCGTGGCGTTTGTTTTCGGTATCTTTTTTTCCGCGGGAACGTTATGGATTCTTTTCTCGAACGGGGTTATGCTGGGGGCTTTCCAATACTTCTTTTTCCAGCACGGGCTTTTGTTGCATTCGGTGATGTCCGTGTGGGCGCATGGGACTTTCGAGATAACGTCTATTATTATAGCTGGGGGAGCGGGGCTGGTGATGGGAAATAGTTTCTTGTTTCCGGGGACGTACAAGCGCTCGTACTCGTTTCGGAATGGGGCCTTGCGGGGCATAAAGATTGTTACCGGGCTGATTCCGTTTTTTATTATCGCGGGGTGGATTGAAAGTTTCATCACGCGTTATGCCGATACTTACCCGGTGGTAGGGGCCGTGGCAATCATCCTTTCGCTGGGAGGCGTTATCGGGTATTTTGTTGTTTATCCTTATTATTTACATAAAACAGAGACTAATGGAAAAGATTAATTTGAGCGTGCAGCGTTCTTTTTCGGATTTGATTACCGTGACGATTAATTTCATGAAACAGGAGTTTGTTCCTTTTATCCGGGCTTTTGCCGTGATCGGGTTTCCCATGATTTTGCTGATGCTTTTTTTCATGAAGGATCTGTTGATGGGGGTTTTTGATATGTCGCTGCACCCGGAGGCTTATTACGACGTGAATAATTTTGGAGATACGATGTTGCGAACCTTGTTCACGTCACTGTTTGGGGTGCTGATGATGCTGTGGGTGCAATTATTTGCTATTTCTTATTTGCGGGTTTACTGGGATCATTATCAAGCGGGGATTGAGGAACGGATCACGATTATCGAGGTTTTTAGAGTTATGTTGAGGAAATTCGGGGTGTATCTTGTGTGGTCTGTTTTCTGTGGTTTGGTTGTTTTTATCGGTTTCTTGTTCTTGTTTGTTCCCGGAATATATATCGGAATTTCGTTTACTTTCGGATCATATTTGCTGATATTAAGGGATAACGGACTCGGAAAAATTATCTCGGAATCAATGGCTATGGTGAAGGGAAATTGGTGGAAGACTTTCGGGTTTATTCTCGTGATGTACCTATTGGTAGGTGTTGTAGCTTATCTGTTTGGTATTCCTTATATGTTCGTGATGATGTCGTCGGCTTTCACGGGGGTGATTCCCAATATTTACGAGATTACTTTCTCGCTGCTACTCTCTTACTTGGGACAATACACGCTATACACGGTTTTGTTTGTCGGGGTCGGGATGCTTTTCTTTTCCCGTTCGGAAGAGATGGAACACACGACTTTATTAAGCCAGATTGACCAGTTGGGGGTTCAACCCGAGAAAAAGGCGGATGAAGAGGCTAATTAAATATATTATTCTATTCGTGTTTGTTTGTGTCGGGAACGTGACATGGGCGGAAGAAGGGGAGCGGGAGTCTTCGCTCTTTCCGGATTCTTCTTATGTTTTGCGGGGTCCGAAAGCTGATTTCTTGGAGAAATACAGGAAAGATGCGGCTTTTGATTATACGACGAATATTGAAGATTCGCCTAGTATTTGGGACTGGATAAAACGTTGGATTCTGGAGCGTTTGTTTCGGATCAAGGTTTCGGAGGGGTCAATGCAGACGATGGATATTATTTTAAAAATTGTATTAGGTCTTTTTGCCTTGGGTATCGTTTACCTGCTCGTGAGGAATAGGGATAAATTTCTTTTCCGCAGGCGGGAGACCGATTTTTTCCCGGAGGATTCCGTGGAGTACACCGGGGAACAGGAAGCGGATTCTTTCGTGCGGTTACTGGCGAAAGCGGAGCAGGAGAATGATTACGTGCTGGCAATACGGGTGAGTTATTCTGCCTTGTTGCAAATGTTGGATAAAAAAGAGGTGATTCGTTGGGATGTTTCTAAAACGAATCAGCATTATATTTACGAGATAAAGAATGAAATGTGGAGTCGTCATTTTGAGGAGATAAGCCGTATATTTGATTGTGTTTGTTATGGCGAGTTTCCCGTGGATGAAACCGTTTATCGGAATATCAAACGATATTTCACGGAGTTCAGGAAGGAGGTGGAAGGATGAAACGGCGCCAAAATGTATTGATTATTCTTTTCGTGATCGCCATTATGGCTGTTTACACGGGGTATGAGGCGAATAAACCGCAACCGATAGATTGGAGTCCTAATTTTTCTATCAGCAAAAAGAGTCCTTACGGGACGTATATTATTAAAGATGCTTTGCCTTATCTATTTCCGGAAGGGGAGGTGTCTTTTGCCCGGATGTCTGTACGGGAACAATTGCGTGTGGGTAGAACGCCTTTCTTGAAGACCTACTTTTTCGTGAGTCCCTTTTTTAAGATTGTTCCGGGAGATCTGGAGGCCGTGTTGGAAGAGGTGGAAGGCGGAGGTGCGCTTTTCGTGTCGGCAGAATTTATTCCCGATACATTGTATTCTTACGTGGGTGTTTCAGGAATGAAAAGGATTCAGAACGGGAAGGATTATTTGCGAGGCTTTGAAGATAAAGGTTATCCTTTCAGGGCAACTCACCGTTATTTTGAATTAAAGGAATCTTTTGACGGGGAGGTTTTAGGATATGTTGACACGATCAAGAATCCCAATTTTATCCGGATGAATTACGGGGAGGGGGTTATCTATCTGCATTCGAACCCGATGGCATTCACGAATTTCTTCTTGTTGGATTCGGTGAATGGGGATTATTACCAGAAGGCTCTCTCGTTTCTTCCCCCGGATGCGAACGTGGTGTGGGATGAATACCTAAAATCCGGGGCAGAGGGGCAACAAACTCTTTTTCGGGTGATATTCAGGTATCCCGCATTGAAGTGGGCGTATATTTTGTTGATATTGGGGGCGATACTATACGTTTTGTTCCGGACGAAACGGGAACAGCGTCCGATTCCGGAAATTCGTCCTTTGGAAAACCGGACATTGGAATTCGTGTCGGTTGTGAGTTCTCTGTACTACAAGCAGCGGGATCATGTTGCTATCGCGAATAAACGGATCAATAGTTTTCTGGAAGAGGTACGTTATAATTATAAATTGCGTACGGAGGAACTGGATAGTTCTTTTATAGATTTGTTGTCGGAACGATCGGGAGTTGCACGGGGTAGCGTGGAAGGCTTGATTTTTTTAATTATCCGGATTCGGAAGACCGAGCATGTGGATGAAGACCAGTTACGTGAGCTGGTGAGATATATAGAACTGTTTAAAACTAAAAGCTAAATAGATTATGGAAGATCAGATAAATTTTGAGTCCAGAATAGACTTCACGGATTTAAACGAGAAGATCACCCGGATACGGGAACGGATGGGTAAGGTGATTATCGGTCAAAAGGAAGTGGCCGATTTGTTGCTGACGGCGATGCTGGCTGACGGGCATATCTTGATTGAGGGTGTTCCGGGAATTGCCAAGACGTTGATGGCAAAGGTTATGGCCCGGATGCTGGATGTTACTTTTAACCGGATTCAGTTTACGCCGGACTTGATGCCGAGTGATATTCTGGGAACCTCTGTTTTTCTTCCGGCAGCTGGACGTTTTGAATATCGGAAAGGACCTATTTTCTCGAATATCGTGTTGGTGGACGAGATCAACCGGGCTCCGGCAAAGACACAGGCGGCTTTGTTTGAAGTAATGGAGGAAAGGCAAATCACGAATGACGGGGTGGAATACCGGATGGATTATCCTTTCGTGGTGGTGGGGACGCAGAACCCGATAGAACATGAAGGTACTTATCGTTTGCCCGAGGCTCAGCTGGACCGTTTCCTATTTAAGATTAACGTGACTTATCCTTCCGTGGCGGAAGAGATCGAGGTGCTTGAGTTGCATGATCACGGGGCTATCGCCCATTGGCAGGAACTGGAACCCGTGTTGAGCGTGGAGGCGTTGAAGAAGTTGAGAACACAGGTTGCTCAAGTGCGTGTAGATCCGAAAATAAAATCTTTTATCGTGAATATCGTGGATGCTACTCGTAAAAGCGGTTGGCTTTACTTGGGTGCGTCTCCCCGTGCGTCGATCGCTTTAATGAACGGGGCTAAGGCTTTCGCGGCTATTCAAGGACGGGATTTTGTCGTTCCGGACGATGTTTTGTATTTGGTAAATCCGGTATTGCGACACCGGGTGCAGCTTTCTTCCGAGAAGGAGTTGGAAGGCGTGACTGTTGATCAGGTAGTGCAACAAATAGTGTCTAAAATAGAAGTTCCAAGATAGTGCGAATACTTAAAGATACATATTTATCCCGCCGTTTTTTCCTGATATTGATGTTGGGAATATTCGCTTTCGTGATGGCTTACGTTTTCCCGTTACTTTTTATCTGGGTTGCGGGGACTTTGCTGACTGTACTGTTGCTGTTATTCGTGGAGTTATTCGAATTGTACAAGCGAGTGGATGGGATTGATGCCTTACGGGTGGTGGCGGATAAATTGTCTAACGGGGAAGAAAATCCGGTTTGCCTAGTACTAAGAAATCGTTATCCGGTGAGTACTTGTCTTCGCGTGATTGACGAGATCCCGGTGGAATTCCAGAACCGGAATGTCTTGTTCCGGTTGAAGGTGAATGCCGGAGAACAGCGGGAGATCCATTACACGTTACGTCCTACAAAACGAGGTTCTTATAATTTCGGGAAGATTCTGGTATTCGTGTCCGTGCGTTTTGGGTTGGTCGAAAGGCGTTATTCTTTTCGTGCGGATCAGGATGTGGCTGTTTATCCCTCGTTTATGATGATGCACCGTTACGAGTTGATGGCTTACGGGAATTACCATCCGGAGAATGGAGGCATCCGTACCCGGGCTCTCGGGGGAAACATGGCCTTCGAACAGATTAAGCCTTACGTGACGGGCGATGATCCCCGCACTGTAAACTGGAAGGCCACGGCGAAATATAATCATTTGATGGTGAATACCTACACAGAAGAGCGGTCTCAACAGATTTATTGTCTGGTGGATAAGGGACGCACGATGCAATCGCCTTTTAATAATATGACGATGCTGGATCATGCGATAAATACGGTCTTAACTTTGTCGAATATTATATTGAAAAAAGGGGATCGGGCCGGGTTGATCACGTTCTCGAATAATTCTCGGAATTGCGTGAAGGCCGATAACCGGGTGGGCCAGTTAAATCGGATAAGTGAGGCTTTGTATCGTTTGGAAACACATTATCAAGAGACTGATTTCGAGAAATTATACGTGTCGGTGAATCGACAAATCCCGACCCGGAGTTTACTGATTTTGTTTACCAATTTTGATACTGTATCTGGATTACGACGTCATTTGCCTGCATTACAGCGCTTGGCGGCACGGCATCTCGTGTTGGTCATTTTATTCGAGAACTCCGAATTAAACAAGGCTTTGGAGCGTCCCGTACACAATCTAAAGGATGCATATTTCGAAACCATTGCGGCGGGATTTGCCACGGAGAAACGACAGATGGTTCGGGAATTAAGTCAATTGGGAATCCGGGTGATTCTTTCCAAGCCGGAATCTCTGACGGTGAATAGTATCAATAGTTATTTAAACTTGAAAGAGCGAAAGTTGATTTAAAAACATTCGCTCTTTTGAGTAACTTCTTTTCGTTATGCTTGTGTTTCGGGCTTGTTTTATTCGACTATTGGGAAATACGGTAATTGATCACTCGGTGCTTGCCATTTATATGGCATGACCCTTGTTTTATCGTTATACATTCTCGGTTTGTCAATATTTACAAAACCAAAACCGTTTCCGAACGAAACAGAGAAAGCGACACCCGTGTCTGCCCAAAAGAAAACGCATGCGGCATATCCTCTATGCATGTATTCAAATTCGGGGTCATGGCGCAAATAAACGGCATAAAATACTCTTCCTTTGTGTTCCCGTAACATCCATGCCGCTGAAATGGAATCGTTTTGACCTATGATCACTCTTTTGATGACGGGTGTTTTTTTGTCCCGGTAATACCCCGGTCCAAACCGCATGACAACTTTTTTTGTTTTTTTGATCAAGTACTCGTTTCGCTTTTTTTCATTCATTTCATCTAAATTTCTTACCTTTTGCGCGTAAGATGCGATGTCGGAAATCATCAGTATTAAAATGACATGTAATATTGTCTTCATAGTGTTATATTTAAATGGGTTATTTTGTCGTTCGTCTTTGAGGACCGTATTCCCACACCTTCAAGGGATTGTTCGGATCATTCTCTGGGTCACCGGATTTTATATTGTTGGTATAATCATATACTAGTCCGGGGAGTTCTTGAGTAGGAGATTTGTCCGTGGAAGAAGGGCCAACGTCTGTACTAAAATCCGCTTTAGCCCATGTTAAAGGATAATGCGTGTGCATCAGCCCTACCGCGAGAGGGATGGAGCGATTGGGGTTATTCCAGTCGGAAAGGTCCACGTAATCACGTTCATATATGGTCATGCTGCCGGCCACACCTGCTTTGGTTAGGTAAACTTCCGCTCCCGGAGCCACTTCTTTGCAACTGTACGTCCCGTCCGGATTTAATAATATGAATGCACCATATTCCCTAACGGCGTGAGTGGCTTGATTTTCTTTGGCAAAGCTTACTCCTTTGTCCCACAATTCTTTCAATTTATTCAATACAACCGGTTCGTTTTTAAAATTATCAATACTAGGCCATAATTCGGTTACGGGGATGGGCGTGGAGTAATAATATACTTGACCGGGTAGTTGGCAAATTGCCCGAATTATCCACTCTCCGGGATTGAATGATGTCCTTGTAATAATGCAATGTCCACTGGTAACCATGCCTTCTTGAAAATATCTCCAATTATCAGCATCGTTTACTTTTGTCATTTGAATAACGATCGCGTCTACTTCATTACGTTTTTCTCCTGATATATGCACGGTAATCGTGTACGGTTCGAGTAATTCGTATTCTTGTTTGTCGATAGTTACTTGTAGTTCTACCTCCGGGCATATACATTGGGATAATGGTTTGTTGCATTTTGGGCAGTAATTTTCTTCTTTTTTTTCCTCTGTTGGCCAATGTCCATGTGCTCCTCGATACTCCTCGGGAGAAAGTCCCTCTGCTTGGGGTTCCCACAGGTATAAAACCTCTACTTCATATACAAAATCTAATTTAGAAAACTCGTCCATAACATCATCATAAAATCGGATAGCAGTAATTTCCCGGGCTATAGCATCTGCATTATTTTTGACGAAAGCGTCAATTGAAGCATTTACCCGGGTAGTTATAAGTAACATCTGGATGATTTATAGTGGCTTGCCAAAGTCCCTTATGTAGAGTTGTTAAGAGTTCTGATCTTCGATATTGTGCAGATTCAAGTATGGATCCATTGAGCATATATTGGTAAGTCACCCATGCATCTGCAGGAAAAACGGTGGGTCCACAAGAGGATGATGCCCGTGAATTTGCCTTCGAGTAATCGATATGATTATTACGAAATGCTTTTAATTCTTGATTTACTACCATTTTCTTATTTTCCCAAAGGGAATGACAGCGAGTGGCAAAAAATGACCTTACGAATTCAGGACGTTGCTCTTGGTCTTTTGTGATAATCATGGACGCATTCCCGGCACGTGATTCGGCGGTGTCTACAGGGAAAAATGCTACATGTGTGATTTCGTTCTGATTGATGATGGGGAGAACGATGAAATTTCCATACTTTGGAGAAAAGACACCCATGGATTCGTTTGGTGCTGGAGTTCCTGTTTTTTGCGCTGCATTCCATGTTTTTTCCCATTCTGGATTTGAGTGGATAAATTCAATGAATGCTTTGCCTGTTGGGGTAAGATTGTTTTTATCCGAGTCTCCTAATATGTCATCATTATTTTCAATACAAGAATGAAGTATTAGGAAAATCACGAATACTCTTAAAATCTTTATGGCTTTCATGGTATCTATTTTAAGAAATAATACACCTTCCTAAAGATAAGAAGTATTTTTGTATTTTCAAATTGT
>ULVU01008631.1_pt1 | contig 50302 bp, 51 predicted proteins | sample 1959731 | NCBI WGS metagenome assembly ULVU01 (sample SAMEA4835794, study PRJEB28245) | human gut metagenome | biome: gut microbiome; material: fecal sample | place: Denmark | collected 2008 | reverse complement strand
AAACAAGCCACGGGTAAAAACCGCATCCTCTATTATCTCAACAAAGGATACGTGGAATTCATGCTCGGCAATCCCACCAACAGCAATCAATACTTCGAGACCGCCGAGAACCTGATTGACGAGTATCACAGTAATGTCGGGGCTGAAGCCGCGGCATTGGTGACCAACCCGGAAGCACGCCCCTACCGACCGGAAGATTTCGAGGTCATCATGATTAACTTCTACAAGACCTTGAACTACATTGATCTGAATGACATGGAAGGCGCCTTGGTCGAGGTTCGTAAAATCAACATCAAACTCAACCAGCTAAACGACAAGTATCCCGATAACAAGAACCGGTATCAACGAGATGCTTTCGCTCATCTACTAATGGGCCTGATCTACGATGCCACGGGAGATTACAACAATGCGTTTATCGCCTATCGAAATGCCTACGAGGTCTACCAGTCCGACTATATTAAAAACTTCGGTGTGAAAACCCCGGAACAACTAAAACAGGACTTGATGCGTACCGCCTATAATTGTGGTTTTACAGCTGAATTAAAACAATACGAGAAAGAATTCAACACGACATACACCCATTCCCCGACACCCACGGACGGGCAACTCGTGTTTTTCTGGCTAAACGGCATGGGACCGGTAAAGGCAGAATGGAGCATAAATTTTGTCAAACAAAAAAGAGGAGACGGAGCGATTGTATTCCACAACGAATCCCTCGGACTTACCTTCCCTTTCTTCTTCGGCTCGGGATACAGTGATGATGAAAAACAAAGCATTGCCGATCTGCAAACCCTGCGTGTCGCGTTCCCCAAATACATGGAACGTCCCCCACTTTATGCCACGGGAACTCTCGTGACGGACAATCATTCGTACCCGTTGGAACTTGCCGAAAATATCAATGAAATTGCATTCAAAACCTTACGGGACCGAATGGTACGGGAATTTTCAAATTCTCTTCTTCGGGTAGCCGCCAAAAAAGGACTGGAATACTCTGCCCGTAAGCAAAACGAATGGCTAGGCTTTGCCGTCGGTATCGCTAACAGCCTCACCGAAAAAGCCGATACCCGCAACTGGCAAACACTACCTTACTCGATTTCCTACACCCGACTGCCCCTATCTGCCGGGACCAATAACCTCACACTACGTCTGAATGCCCGAAACGGCTCCCAGCACACGGAACAATTCTCCATCGAAGGCGGAGGACGTAAAACCCGTTTTCACGTATTCCAAACAATGGATTCCAGACAATAATAAAACACCCCTCACCTTACGACCGTAAAATGAGGGGAGTCTAAATTATGGACTACAAAATTTATTTCTTCATAATCTCTCCGAAATACTTGTAGAATAATGGAATTGTCGTGATTCCGTTAAAGAATTGCTCCAACGGATAGTTCTCGTTCGGAGAGTGGATCGCATCGGAACCCAAACCAAAGCCCATCAGTACGGACTTGATTCCCAGCACTTCCTCGAAAGTGGCAATAATTGGAATACTACCACCGGAACGAACCGGAACGGGTTGTTTTCCATACACTTCCTCGTATGCTTTCTCGGCAGCCTTGTAAGCCGGGAGATCAATCGGACACACGTAAGAAGGTCCGCCATGCAGGTAATCCACTTTCACCTTCACGTAATCCGGAGCGATCGACTCGAAATATTCCTTGAACAATTTCGCAATCTTCTCGTGTTTCTGATTCGGAACCAAACGGCAGCTAATCTTGGCGTATGCTTTAGAAGGCAATACGGTCTTGGCACCTTCTCCCGTGTAACCACCCCAGATTCCACAAACATCGAATGTCGGACGAATGCCCGTACGTTCATTGGTCGTGAACCCTTCTTCGCCTTTCACCTCTTTAATATCTAAAGACTTCTTGTAATTTTCTAAATTGAAAGGAGCCTTGGCCATCTTCGCACGTTCCTCGGCAGTTACTTCCAACACGTCATCATAGAAACCGGGGATCGTGATATGTCCCTTTTCGTCTTGCATATCGGCAATCAACTTACACAACACGTTAATCGGGTTCGCCACCGCTCCCCCGAAAATACCGGAATGCAAATCAGCGTTCGGACCGGTAACTTCAACCTGCCAGTAAGCCAAACCTCTCAATCCCGTGGTAATTGAAGGAATATCACGGCCAATCATACTGGTATCGGAAACCAGAATCACATCAGCTTTCAACATATCCTTATGATCCCGGCAGAACTTGGGAAGACTCGGGGAACCGATTTCCTCTTCTCCCTCGATCATGAACTTCACGTTACAGTTCAATTTCCCGGATTTCATTAAATATTCAAACGCTTTCGCGTGCATGAAAGCCTGTCCTTTATCATCGTCAGCCCCGCGAGCCCAGATTTTACCATCTTTAATAACCGGCTCGAAAGGTTTCGTGTTCCACAACTCGATCGGGTCAACCGGCATCACGTCCATATGCCCGTACACCAACACCGTAGGAAGAGCCGGATCAATAATCTTCTCCCCGTAAGCAACCGGATTACCCTCTGTTTCATACACTTCTGCCCGGTCAGCTCCGGCAGCTAACATGATTTTCGTCCATTGTTCGGCACAACGATACATATCTGGCTTATGCTCAGACAATGAAGAGATTGAAGGAATGCGAATCAACTCGAATAACTCGTTCAGGAAACGTTCCTTGTTCTCTTCCACGTACTTTTTGATTTCTTCCATCTATTTGAAAATATATTAATTAATAAAATAAACATACCACACATAGTTACAAGTTGCAAGTTTACAGGTTACAAGTTAAGAAAACCAGTCTTATCATTGAACAGCAAGCTAGTCAACTTGTAACCTACGAACCTGTAACTTGAAACTGTTTCAACAACATCTTTGTTGGAACAAATATAACATTTTCGAGCGAAGAGATCAAACGGTTCGTGTAAAAAACACAACGATTACAACTTGTAACCTGCAAACCTGCAACTTGTAACTGTTCCACCAAATTCCTTTGGTGGAACAAAATAATTTCATACTTTTGCCAAGTGTTTCAACTAATGAATTAGATATGTCAAATCTTCCCGAAATTAAAGTTTTCGCCGGAGAGAATAGCCAATATATTGCAGAAAGTATTGCTAGTTCTCTAGGGCTGGAACTCGGTAAAAAAACGTTTACGAGATTTAGTGACGGAGAATTCGTCACCTCATTCGACGAAACGGTGAGAGGCGAACACGTGTTTATCGTGCAATCAACCTTCCCGCCCAGTGATAACCTCATGGAATTACTCTTGATGATCGATGCCGCCAAAAGAGCATCTGCCTACAAGGTAATCGCCGTAATCCCCTATTTCGGGTTCGCGCGTCAAGACCGGAAAGATAAACCGCGTGTCGCCATCGGGGCAAAACTAGTGGCTAATATGCTACAAGCAGCCGGAGTAGACCGAATTATCACCATGGATTTACACGCCGACCAAATTCAAGGATTCTTCGATGTTCCCGTGGATCACCTATACGGTTCTACCGTGTTGATTCCTTACATCAAATCTTTAGGATTACGTGATTTTGCCATTGCCTCCCCTGACATCGGTGGGGCCAAGAGAGCAAATTCCTGGGCAAAATACTTTGATTCAGGGTTGATCATCTGCCACAAAACCCGTATCCGGGCAAATGAAGTTGCCGACATGAAAGTGATCGGGGATGTAGAGGGCAAAAATATCATCGTTGTTGACGACATGATCGATACGGCCGGAACAATTTGCAAAGCAGCCGATATGCTTATGGACAATGGTGCTGCCAGCGTACGTGCCGTGGCCACCCATGCAGTCCTCTCCGGTAAGGCATACGAAAATATCGAGAAATCAAAACTGACGGAAGTAATCTTCACCGATTCCATTCCCCAGAAACAACCTTGCTCAAAAATTAAAGTATTACCGATCGCTCCCATGTTTGCCGACACGATCCGCAACATCTACGAGCATAAATCGATCAGTGATCACTTCCTCATGTAATTCATTTTTCATGATATAAAAAATGGCACCCTACGTAGAGTGCCATTTTTTACTAAGACTAAAATCTCAAAAATCATTCATTACTAAAACTTACATTATATTCTTTCCCCCATTTTGCCCGTTGCTTACGGATATACTCTCTTATTTCCTGAAAAAACTTTTTATGCGCTTCTTCCGATTTACGTTTTGCTTCTTCAGCAACTTCTTTCATCAAAGTAGTAAGCATTTCATCAGTTGGTTCTTCCAAACTGGTTAAACGATAAGAATTCATCTCTTTTTCAGACATAACCAAAATATTTATTACAAATATAGTCAATTCAAAAGACATAAGCAATTCTAATTTGAAAGATCAGAAACATCAAGCCCACATTTTACAACTTACATGCCGAACCCCTTCTCCAATCTTCTCCCCCCGTCCGGCATGTAAAATCACCATCTCACCAATCTAAAGTTTTCCCATTTCAACCGTTAATTGTTAACTGTTTACTATTCGACGCTTTCCTCTTATCTTTCGACAACATGAAAGCATACACCTCCAGATTCTCCTTCACCCATCCGTCGTCCAAGCCAATCGTCGTCACGCCATTCTCTTGACGATTCCGGCAAGGTTCCACGATCATTTGGTGCCCCGTTTTCTCGTAAACCACCACGTACAACACGTCCGTCGGGTTCGCCACCACCGACCAGCGACTTTGCGCCTCCTGGGTAATCGTTATCATATCCTGATCCTCGTTCAACGACACGGTCAGTGTTCCATCCTGCAGGCTCCCCTCGGCACACACGATCTTCTCGTAGTCAATCGTCGGACGATACTCCTCGTCAACTGTAACGGCCTTCATATTCGCTTTCACGAAGGCATTATAAAACGTACTTCCCGCTTTTCTTCCCGGGAAACCGAGTTCTGCCGCCGGGGCAAAATACAGCGAAGCCACCTGCAATGCTTTCATCTTCGCTCGTTGCGTCAACTGCCCCGGAGTTCTGGGATTACGCATCGTGCTTCTCTTCCCTCGGGCAATACTATACCCGTTTGCCCCCGCATACATCGTGATGTTTGCCACTGATTTTCTCACTTCTCCCAATACAAATGATTTAAATAAAGCCATAATCTTAAAATTTAAAATGAAACATATAAATTACAATACTAAATGCACATTTTCTGAAAAATCACACCTGTTTACCGAACCAAAGAAACAATACAAGTGAATCCTCTTTCCCCGCTCTTCCGTGAGTTCAATCTCCGCGCTCTCATCCCGACGAACACTCCCGATCGCCTCGGGAGTCACAATCCGAAACCTCATGTCTTCCATCATCACCACGCACCACAACTCGTCCCCTAAACGCTCTTCCCGTACCACGTATTCATTCTTCCACGTCAGGCGAACCTTATCGCCCTCCCGGCATCCCTGCAACTCACTCGGTAAAAACAAATTCCCGGCACTGAAATGCACGAGATCATACAACAACCCCTCCCCGTTAAACGCCCGCATATTAGCCTGCAGGAAAAGATTATATCCCGAACGACGCTCCACCACTCCCAACATCTGCCAGATCCGGGCCAACCATGTCTGCCGGATCACCCCGTAAAAAGTCGCCGTCTTCCTCATCCTCTCCCGGTAATACAATTGCAACTCCGAACGACAATCCTTCACCTCTCCCGGGGCAGCTCTCGCGTAAAGATGATTCCCCACCTGATAGTAAATAACACGTCCCATCCGCCCCGACAAACGATTAAACAAACTTGAATAACAACAAGCCATACTTACCTCCTTTTTTCATTACTAAAACTTCAACCTTTTTCTTAACTCATCGAAGGGAAACGCCGGACCCGGATCCGTCTTTCGAGGGGTGATATCCGAGTGTCGCACGAGATACTTGATCCCGTAACACTCTTTCAACAAGCTACAGATCTCCTCCGTAATCCCGAACTGCCCCTCGGTAAAAGAATGCCAGTATCTCGCCCTCCCCTCTTCTTCCGTCGTGTACACCTGATCGGGAGAATATTCCCGCCCGAAACTCGAATAATAACGGTCCCCCACGCGTTGCAACTCCCCGGCATTATCCAGCTCGATCCCGATCGAACAATCATTCAGATTCACCCGCCCGGCATGAAAACTCTTCCCGGCGTGCCAAGCCTTCACGTCAAAAGGTAACAACTGGAAAACCTCCGCGTCCCTTCCGACCACCACGTGAGCGGAAACACTCGTGTCCGGCCGGCCCAAATAAAGTGCCGATGAAATCGCCCCGGCTCCAACCGTACTATGTAAAACAATCGTATCCACACGAGATAATTTCACCTTACACTTTGAACACTGCAAATATTTCACGTTATCCCCGAACAACAAATTCTCAATAATTTCCATGGCACCCCGTTTTACTTCCATTTCCTTGACAACAAACAATCCGTCACTTTCTCCCCGCTTCTCCCGATCACGTATCCCCCAAGCCCAATCTCCAGCAAATCCCACAAACGGGAACTATCGGACAGTAACGTCGATTCCATGAACATCCCCGACAAAATCACCAACGCGAACGCCAACATCACGATAGGGCGCCAAGACCTCTGCAACCAATTTCCCCGGGCTTCTTCCCCCACCGCCGCCGACTGTTCCCGCACCAGCTCACTCTTGTAACGATACACCAAAGATTGAATCTCTTCCTGAATCTTCTGCTTTTCTTTCGAAGAAACCGACAACCGGTTCACGATGTCACCGATCTCCCTAATCACGTTCTGTAATACACCCATAATCTTTTGTTTTTAAATTTGATATACCAAAAGTACACCCCAGAACGCCCGTTACCAACCATTATATCCGAACACACTCATTTATCATCCGAATGACAGGAAAATTCATCCGAACAGACTTTTTCTTCTTCCCCCCCCATGAGATGGGTAACCTCCCTACCCCCCACCTTACACAGAAATAAGAACCGCTTGATAATCAGCTCTCCCCCTGTGCAAGGGGGAGTTGGAGGAGGTAGTTTGTAGATACCGAATAAGACTTTTTAGACAGCCCCTTGTTTGCAAGTAATTGATTACAATATTTTATCAAGCTCCCATGCTTTGATATGCCTGATACCTTCATTCAAAGGCATAGTTATTTCATCAAGAGAAATTACGACTTTTTCAAAATTATCGTCAATAGCTTTGAGTGCAGAATATTCCCTTTCGACCGTAGCTTCATCTGTAAGCATATAGGTGCTTTGTAAGTATATCGTGCGATCTGCCTTTTGAGCGATGAAATCGACCTCTTTATTTCTGAGAGATCCGACATAAACATTATACCCGGTTCTTTTAAGTTCCAAGTAGACAAGATTTTTCGCTAAATATCCATAGCCGTAACCGTATCCCGGATAGAGATAGTTCTTGTATGCCAAGTCATTAATGTAATATTTGGCATTCCCCGACATAATATCTTTTCCTTTAATGTTATAACGGTCACACTTATGAATAAGAAAAGCGTCTTCGATATATCCGATGTAATTCGAAACGGCATCATAACTTGTCTTGCGTCCCTGACTTTTGAAAAAATTGACTATGTTGGCAATTGATACGAGATTGGAGGCATTGTTTACCAGAAACGCAAAGATATCCTCAAGTAACTTCGCATCTCGTACATTGTATCGCTGAATAATATCACGTAATAAAACAGTATCTTTTATTGCCGAGACATAATTACGTTTGAGTTCAGGTTTGTTCAGCATAAACAATTCAGGGAGTCCTCCGCTACTCATATAATCCGAATAACTTTGTCTGCCGCACTGTTGTTGCGTGATACCTAAATATTCTTGGTAACTGAATGGAAACACCTCCAATGATATATATCTACCTGAAAGTAAAGTTGCTAATTCTCCGGAAAGCATCTTTGAGTTAGATCCGCTGATAAACAGCTCATAGCTTTCTGAGTAATCCTGGGAATAAGAGTTGACTACTTTTTCCCAACCATCGATCATCTGAATCTCATCAATGAATATATAAATCTTTCCCACCGGATTCAACTCCTTTTTATACGCCTTTATCACTTCGTCCAAATCCTTGTAGTTTTTTAGAAATTCAAGATCTGTAAACTCTTTGTTGATAAAGAGAATGTTGTTCGGATTTATTCCACTATCAATAAGCTCTCCGGCTATTTGTCGCAGAATATAACTTTTTCCGGAACGCCGTTGTCCAACAAGCACTCGAATAAGTTTACTGCCGATATATCCGGCAATGTTATCCACGTACGTACTTCGTTTGTATCCTAAATCTATAGAATCTGAACCCCAGAAGTTATACCTCCTTAATAATGCAATTTTTTCGTTCATAACATAAATATTTGCACGAATATACTCATTTTCGTTTATAAACGAAAATAATGCACACCTTTATTTATTCTTACCCATACCAACAAAAATAAACCGATATAACTTCGATGTACCCGTCTAAACATCTCCCCCGGCAAAATCTACTATTTTTTCAGAAAAACACCTCAAATTTTAGTCACTCTCTTTACATTCTAGATAACTCCACATCACCTTGCACCTGAAGAAGCACATCCCGCAACAACGGCAAATCATCATGTATCGTTTGAAAAACAATTTCCGCATCTATCTCGAAATAATGATGAACAATGATGTCTCGCATCGCCATAACTCCTTTCCAATCCACGGAAGGGTAATTTTTCAGCAAATCTTTATTTGTCAAACGATCTAATTTCTTCACACTTTCCCCTATCGCTATTAACTTCATACAAACACTATCCAACAGGATCATCCCAGATTCCGAAAGCAAAAAATCATTTAATATCTGAACATCTTTCGTTCGCCTTAAAACAACATCGATAGTCTCTATGATTTGTCCGATTTCAGACAACACAAGTCGCTTATCACACATAAATACCCTCCTTCTCTATTCGTTCTCGCAAAAAAGCGTTCATGTGATCCCGTAAACGCACAATGTCAACCCGACATCCGAACAATTGTTCCAAAGTATTTTTCAAGCTTCCAAGACGAAACAATCCCATTGGGGGACACTCTACATACACATCCACGTCACTCTCCTCTGTTTGCTCTCCTCGTGCAACAGAACCGAAAATCCCGATACGGGATATTGCATAATGTCCCGCTTCCTTGTTTTTAAACTCCTTCAACAACTCTATGTACTCTTTTGTGGATTTCATACACGTGTTCCTTTCTTGATTACTACCAACAAAAATAAAAAAATAAACCAACAATACAAAGCGTAATGGGATAAGGTCACCCCACAAGAATGATTAACAAATTTCCTTCCCCTTACATCTCCTTATCCTCTCGCCCCTTTTTCACCCGTCCTAAATCCCAGAAATTAAAACACCCGAAGACCGCCGCTCGGTAAGGTGGACTGACTGGAAGCACGCTCTTGCCGATACAGATCGCTTTCCCGATAAAGCCATCCACTTCGCAAAGGTTCACGATATAACTCCGGTGTACCCGCCGGAACATATCCACGGGCAAAAAAGGCTCCAACATCAAGAGAGGGTAAGCAATCGACAACCGGGGCTTATCCCGACGGTGAATATAACAATAACATCCCGAAGCCTCCACGTACAATATCTCCGAGTAAAAACACCTTTCCCTACGTTCACCCTGACGCACAAAAAAACAGTCTCGCATGAGACCTTCCGTCTGATCATTCGTTTCTTTCATAACGATTATTTTTATATCCCGCAAGATGACCTTTAACAACAAAGGCACGCCCCCGCATGCCTACAAACAACAAGGGTGTGACAAAAGCCCTAACACGCTCGTCACACCCTTGTTATCGAGTATTTTCTCTATCTAAAATCTTTTACCCCTCAATCCAAAATCATATTATTTTCGGTCCTTCAATCTAAAATTTAAAATCTAAAATTAGAAAGTTGTCTCACAACTTTCGTAACTCTTTCTATATCTTCGTCTGTCAACGTCGGCCCAGACGGCAAGCACAAACCGATCTCGAACAACCGATCACTCGTTCCGTCCCCGTAAAACGGGGCTTCCTTGAACACCGGTTGTAAGTGCATCGGTTTCCACAACGGACGACTCTCTATATTATCTCCCTCCAAAGTCAACCTCAGGTCTTCCCTCGTGAAACCCGCTTCCTCCGGTTTTACCGTGATACACGTCAACCAGTAATTCGAATTAAAACCTTCCCCTTCCGGCTGGCACATCACCTCCACCCCTTTCACTCCATTCAGTAACTTCACGTACAAATCGTGAATTGCTCTCCTACGGGCAATATGTTCATCCAGCACGAACATCTGCCCCCTCCCGATTCCCGCACAAATATTACTCATCCGGTAATTATACCCGATCTTCTCGTGTTGGTAATGTGGTGCTTGCTCCCTCGCCTGCGTGGCATAAAACAAAGCCCGTTTTGCTCGTTCCTCATTCGGGCAGACCAACGCCCCTCCACCGGAGGTCGTGATAATCTTGTTCCCGTTAAATGACAACGCAGCGTATTCCCCGAAAGTCCCGCACTTCCGTCCCTTGTACTCGGAACCCAACGCCTCGGCCGAATCCTCCAACACGGGAATCTTGTAATGATTGGCTATCTCCAAAATCTCGTCCAGCTTACCCGGCATACCGTACAAATGTACCGGGATAATAGCTTTCGGCAACCGTCCGGTCTTCTCCAAACGATCCTTGATTGCTTCTTCCAAGAACTTTGGATCCATGTTCCATGTATCCTTTTCACTATCCACAAATACCGGCGTTGCCCCCTGGTAAGCGATCGGGTTTGCCGATGCCGAAAACGTGAAACTCTGGCAAATCACCTCATCTCCCTCACCAACACCTAAAAGTATCAATCCCAAATGTAATGCAGCCGTCCCCGCACTTAATGCCACCACCTGCTTCTCCTCATCTTCAACTTTCAATTTTCCATTTTCAATTAAAAAGTCCCGTAGAGCTTTTTCAAAAGCGTTCACGTTCGGCCCCAGAGGAACAACCCAATTCGTGTCAAACGCTTCTTGTATAAATTCTTGTTCCCGCCCCCCCATATGGGCAAGCGAGAGCCAAATTCTTGATTTCATAAATATCGTGTTATTATCATTATCTTTCCATCTACCATGCACCCCTTACTGCCACTCCTTGATCAATTGTTCCATCTCCTTTTTACAAACAAGTAACGTATCACCATTCTCCGCGATAATATAATCCTCCAAACCTTGAACAACGACCTTCTTTTCCTCCGGGGTATGCACCACGCAATTCTTGCAATCTACCAACTTTACCTCGTTTCCGACAATGGCATTCCCCATACGATCTTTATCAAGAAGAGTATACAAAGAACCCCACGTGCCCAAATCACTCCAACCGAAACTAGCCGGATAGACATAAGTATTCACGCTCTTTTCCATGATCGCATAATCAATTGAAATATTCGGGCAATCAAAAAACTCTTTATCGATAACCTCTTGTTCCTTATCCGTAAAGTAAATACGATTTAGCCCGCTAAATTTGGCGGCAAGTTCCGGGGCATGTTGCTCGAATTCTAAAATCACGGTATTCACATTCCAAATAAATATACCGGAATTCCAGTAATAACCGCCTTCTGCCAGATAACTCTTGGCAACTGCCAGTTCCGGCTTTTCTTTAAAAGCCACCACTTTCCTGATAAGCACCTCCTGCCCTTCTTTCCCTTTAATATAACCGTATCCAGTCTCCGGACGGCTAGGCACCATTCCCAACGTCACGATAGAATTTACAGAAGTTGTGAACTCCAGCCCTTTCGCTATCACCTCTCGAAATTTTTCAGTATCTAAAACAAGATGATCTGCCGGGGAGAAAATCAAATTTGCATCCGGGTATTTCTTCTTAATTTTATACGTCACGTAAGCGATGCAGGGAGCCGTGTTTCTCCTACAAGGTTCCAATAAAATTTGTTCCTCTTGCATATAAGGCATTTGGGCTTTCACGAGCCCTTTATAATCCTTTGAAGTCACCACCCAAATATGCTCTTTCGGTATCACCCCAGTAAAACGCTCCGCGGTCAATTGTAACAAACTTTTACCGACACCCAACACGTCTATAAATTGCTTGGGAATTTCCGGGGTACTCATTGGCCAAAAACGACTACCAACACCCCCGGCCATTATAATCAAATGGCTATTATTCATTTTTATAAAATTTCAATGTTCGTTTCCCATATATAACAATCACAACAAAACTGATTAGTGGAACAATAAACGAGATATTAACCGTTGATTGACCATAGTATGCCCCCCAATCAATAATTAACGCTTGTAACGGGGGCAAAAGAGATCCTCCAAGAATCGCCATGATCAAACCGGCAGAACCTAATTTCACCTCATCCCCTAAACCTTCAAGAGCAATCCCATAGATTGTCGGGAACATCAATGACATACAAGCTGAAATACCAACCAAACAATACATTCCCATCCGGCTCTCGCTACCAATCACACCCAACATCAAAATACCTCCCAAAGAAGCCAATATCATCAAAAGCTTACCCGGGTTAATATATTTCAATAAAAACGTACACACGAACCTGCTCAAACAAAATAACAGCATCGCGGCAATATTGTATTTTTGTGCCAAGATTTCAGCCGCACTTTCCGTCAATCCTTCCCGCATGAATACACTCGTGCCGTATTGAATAATAAAAGTCCAACACATGATTTGTACCCCCACGTAAAAAAACTGCGCCACGACCCCCTCTCGATATTTTCTATCACGGTACAAGCGTTGCAAGGAAGCTTTCGTGGAAAGGTTACTTCCCGTTTGATTTCCCGCGTGTTCCTCCCCGGTCGGCATTTTATACAATAACACGATAAAGAACACCAGCAAGATAAAAATCCCGATCCCGACATACGGGGTCACCAAAACAGATAGGTCACTCTCTTTTATTACCTGAAAAGCCTCATCCCCTAACTGGTCTCTTTCCGTTGAACTCATCGGGTGCAATTTCGCCTGGATAAAGTTCATGGCAACGAACATTCCCAGCAAAGACCCGATCGGGTTAAAAGCTTGTGCTAAATTTAAACGCCGTGTCGAGGTCTTTTCATCCCCCATGGACAAAATGTAAGGGTTAGCACTCGTCTCCAGGAAAGACAAGCCACATGTCAAAACAAAATAAGCAAGCAAAAACGGGTAATACGCTCCCGTCATTTTAGCCGGGATGAAGGCTAATGCCCCGATAGCGTACAACGCCAGCCCCATTAAGATACCACTTTTATAAGAGAACCTCCTGATAAACAAAGCTGCGGGAACGGCCATGGCAAAATACCCCCCGTAGAATGCCACTTGCACCAACGCACCCTCCGTGACCGTCATTCTAAAGATCTTCGAAAAAGCCTTGACCATGGGATTCGTTATGTCGTTCGCAAATCCCCACAAGGCAAAACACGAGGTCACGATGATAAAAGGCACGATATAATTTGTACCGGACCGTGATTTAAATAGCGAGTATTTCATTTCTCGAGTTCAAAAATTTTATTCATCAAAACCCATTTTTCCATGGAAGAAGCATTCTCGTCCACATCCTGGAATCTCGCCACGTGTCTCTCCCACTCCGCCTGTCCCGGAAGTCCAGCCAGGCGAGACATATCCACCTCCCAGTCAAAATCATCCACCGTGTCCACGATCATGAACAACAAGTTCCCGTGAATATAAATTTGCATGTCAAGAATCCCGACCTGTTTCATTCCATCCTGCACTTCCGGCCACACCTTCTCGTGTACAGAGATGTAAGAAGCTATTAATTCTTCATTATCCTTTAGCCTCAACGTCTGACAATACCTTTTCATTCCCCCCTCCTTCTTATTTTTATCCGTATAGAATCTTCCAACGGTTTCTCGCATACCATCGCCAAATAACCACCTCCACCAGCCCCGGGCATCTTCCATGCCAAAACTTGATCTTTATACTTGGCGATTTCTTCCCTGACACCTTCTGCCAACATTCCCGGGAACAATTTAATTTGAGCCTCGAAAGAATCTTTAAATGCCGCCGCAAATCGCTGTAAATCCTTTCTCATGATAGCCTCCCAACAACGGGAAGCCGCACCAGCCAACGCTTTCACGTTCTCCTCGTTCAAGTTACAATCCCGCACGACGGTGGTTCCCGGACGCCGGGGGAACATTAACTTCATGCAAATATGTTCTTCCAACCAGCAAAGAATATCTTCATCCGTGCAAGTTTCTATCTTATCCGGCCAGTAATTATTATTATAAAAATGGCGACTCAAGCCGGGAACACAAATACCGATAGCATCTTGCGCCCCGGAAACGTGTTCCTGCCTGTTCGGCTCGTTCTCGAAACAAAAAAGTAATTTAGCCAACATCTCGCTATTATAATTCGGTAATTGATACGGCCAAATTTTCTTTGCGGCGTTACGAGTCGACGTGGACATCCCGCACCTTTCCTCGAATTCTATCGTGGGTTCCAGCGAGATCGTCAACGCCCATCCCGGGTGAAATTTCGAAACATAAGGTTGGTCTATCCAAGTTCCAGCGAGATCCAAGCGGAAAGGCAACCGGGACTTTACCGTAGTTCGAAGGGCTGTTGTCGAGCGTGCCTCCAACCCGGCATCCGGCACCCGCTTCAACACCACGTATTCAATCCCTCGTTCTTCACAAAACGTTCGTTTTATTTCCGAATCCCCGTCTTCATTCACTACAAATATGTCAGGTTTGACACGCTCCACGCTCTTCACGAAATCCATCATACCGGAACCCTCGTTGATACAAGCATCCGTCACGTGACGTACAGCCTTCACCATGTACAAGCGCTCGACTTCCGAGCAAACCGTTTGCCTCCCTTTCAACTCGCGTATTGTCGCGTCGGAACCGATCCCGACATACAAGTCCCCGTACCGGGCCGCGTCTTTAAAAAAAGCGACATGGCCGCTATGAAGCATATCGTAACAACCGGATACAAATACTTTCTTCGCCATAATTACAACGTGTTTTTATACCACTCGAACAGTCGTCTTACCCCCTCGTCCACGCTAACTTTATGCCGCCAGCCCAAGGCCTGCAATTTCGAAGGATCCGTTAACTTCCGCATCGTACCGTCTGGCTTCGACGAGTCAAAAAGGATCTTCCCCTCATAACCCTCTATCGTGGCAACAAGTTCAGAAAGCTCCTTGATAGACATCTCCACCCCTGTCCCCACGTTAACATGGCAATTCCGTATATTCTTTTCACCCGCTTCATAAGTATCCTTGAAATCCACGTGTTCCAACACGTACACGGACGCGTCAGCCATGTCCTCGCTCCACAAGAACTCCCGCAAGGGTCGGCCCGAGCCCCAAAGCTCTATCTTTCCGGCATGAACACCGTATTTCCCCAGCACGGCCTCTATCTCCTCTCTTGTACTCTCCCCGGTAATACCTTCTACAGGACGGCGATTCAAATCTTTACGAGTAAACGTCCAATCATTTTCCATCAAGCACTTGCTCAAAAATATTTTACGAATCATTGCCGGGAGCACGTGGCTATTTTCCATGTGGAAATTATCGTTCGGCCCGTAAAGATTGGTCGGCATCACGGTAACATAATTTGTCCCGTGCTGCAGGTTAAAACTCTCGCACATCTTCAACCCGGCAATCTTCGCTATCGCGTAAGGCTCGTTCGTGTACTCCAGCGGGCCTGTCAACAGGCAATCCTCGCGCATCGGTTGCGGGGCCTCCCGGGGATAAATACAAGTACTTCCCAGGAACAACAACTTTTTCACCCCGTGCCGGAAACTCTCCCCGATCACGTTCTGTTGTATTTGCAAGTTCTGGTAAATGAAATCTGCCCGGTAGGTATTATTGGCAACGATCCCCCCGACATGAGCCGCGGCAAGAACCACGTATTCGGGTTGCTCTCTATCAAAAAACTCCTTCACGGCAACCCCGTCCAGTAAATCCAGTTCAGCGTGAGCTCTCCCGACAAGATTCGTGTACCCTTTCGCTTGTAAATTATTCCAAATGGCGGACCCCACCAGTCCCCGGTGTCCGGCCACGTATATCTTACTGTCTTTATTCATCACATTTGAGCCTTTAAATGAATTTTTTTCACGAATTTCATGTCATGCTCCACCATGATCTTGACCAGGGCTTCAAACGAGGTCTTGTGAGGGTTCCACCCCAGTAAGGTCCTGGCTTTTGTCGGGTCTCCCAGCAACTGTTCCACCTCTGCCGGGCGGAAATACTTGGGATCAACTTCCACCAGCACCTTACCAGTGGCGACATCGATGCCCTTCTCGTCCACCCCTTTACCTTCCCAACGAAGTGCTATTCCCGCTTCCTTGAAAGCTAACGTGGTAAACTCCCGCACGGTATGGTATTCACCCGTGGCAATCACGAAATCTTCCGGGGTATCGTGTTGTAATATCAGCCACATGCATTCCACGTAATCCTTAGCGTACCCCCAATCCCGGAGAGCATCTAGGTTACCCAGGTACAATTTATCCTGGAAACCTTGCACGATACGGGCGGCCGCGATCGTGATTTTCCGGGTCACGAACGTTTCCCCGCGTCTCTCGCTCTCGTGATTAAACAAGATCCCGTTCACGGCAAACATACCGTAGCTCTCCCGGTAATTTTTCGTGATCCAGAACCCGTATTGCTTGGCCACCCCGTAAGGAGAACGGGGGTAAAAAGGTGTTGTCTCTTTCTGGGGAACTTCCTGTACTAGCCCGAATAATTCCGAGGTGGAAGCCTGGTAAATCCTGCACACCTTCTCCATACCCAGGATACGAACAGCCTCAAGCAAGCGAAGAGTCCCCACCGCATCCGCCTCCGCCGTGTACTCGGGACAATCGAAAGACACCTTCACGTGACTCTGTGCCGCCAGGTTGTAAATCTCGGTCGGCCTCACCTGTTGCAAGATCCGTACTAACGAGCTGGAGTCCGTCATGTCCCCGTAATGGAGGTTAATCAGCCTTTCATTTTTCATATCTCGCACCCACTCGTCCAGGTAAAGGTGCTCGATTCGAGACGTGTTAAAAGAAGAAGATCGACGGATAATCCCGTGCACCTCGTACCCTTTTTCCAGTAAAAATTCAGCCAAAAAAGAACCGTCCTGGCCGGTTATGCCAGTGATTAAAGCTATATTCGCCATAAAAATTATCTTATTATTATTTTATGAATTCTTTAACGAGCGGAATATCCCCCATAAATGATCAAATTGTTCTTTCGTTCTTTATCTACCTTTTGAATAAATACGTTTTAGATTATCTGAGAATGGTCATATCTATACCACAATTCTCTAATGCCAAACCTAATAAATTCTATTACGCATATTTGTTATCCAATTTCATACGAACGGAATATCGTTGCAAGTATCAATTTGAGATCCCCGACAAATGAATGATTTCGATAGTAATCAAGGTTAATCCTAACTTTATCGGGAAAAATAACTGTATCATTATATTCTTTCGGATTCTCAACTTGTGCAAGAATTTCCTCCTCGTTAGCATATTTTAACGAAGCTGGACCTGTTATCCCAGGACGAAGTTTTAATATGTCACAATCTCTTCCGACTAAAGCATCGGCATAACCGGGAATATCCGGACGTGGCCCGACAAAAGACATATCCCCAATAAAAACATTCCACAATTCAGGCAATTCATCCAACTTATATTTTCGTAAGATACGACCCAATGGTGTAATGCGACTTTCTCCTGCCACTGATACAGACGAACCACCATGTCCAACGATCATCGTCCTGAATTTATACATCGTAAACAATTTACCATTAAGCCCAACACGCTTTTGCTTAAAAATAATCGACCCTCTTGGCATTTTTATCTTAATCAAGATAGCTACCACTAACAAAGCAGGCCATAATAACAATAGGCCGACAAAGGCCATTAGTCTGTCAAAAAGCCATTTAATCATGTATGATAAAAAATTGAAATATTAAATATATTCTGTAAAGTCTTTTTCGACATCATAAATTTCGGCATGAACTGCCGCTTTCTGCTGTTCTTTAGGAGGCAATTTCATATAGTCTCCATATCTATATTTCAAATAGTCTTCCACATAAGGACTACTTAAAAGCATTGTGTTCTCAAATTTAATTTCAATCGATTGATCGAAAAATTTCTTTTCAAACAAACCTTTTTCAAAACTTGCCGGAGTTATCCAATAACACCAATAATAATCATCCTTCAATCCATCATATCTATATATCTGCTTGTAACACCATTGGGCAATAACCTTTACAGGAAGAACTTTTAGAAAATTCAAAGCTAAACCTTGGCCCTTTGTCTTTGGTTTCCATCCTCTTTGAGACAAACCAAGCAGTGTTACGAACTTACTACAATAGTAGACCCTCTTCTGGATTCGTTTATTGACAGGAACTTTATGAAGAATCATTATATCTACATATATTCCGTGATGCATATCTTTTCGATTACGGAAACTATGTTCTATAAGTGTTGTCCCATTCATCCTTACTTTGGCATATTCGAGATTATTAGGGATTGACTTCCATTCTTGAATGACAAAATCAGGAGATGCCAACTGGTAAAATGCCTTTTTGAATTTCTCATATTCGGCTGGTGTCATGAAAATATCAAGGTCATCATCCCAAGGGATAAACCCTCCGTGCCGTATCGCTCCCAATGCCGTTCCCCCCATTATGAAGTAAACAATATCATTATCTCGACAAACCCTGTCGATAAACTTCATCACTTCAAGAATCTTATCTTGGACATCTTTGATAGTTTGCCGACCTATAATCATATTTTTTTTGCAATAAAATAAAATCTGGACAGTATGCTGTAAGCAAATGGAATTTTTTCAAACATTCTTGCCCCAGATCTCAAAATTTTGAAAATGAGAATTTTGGACTGAATCTTAAACTTAGACCTTTCCCATCGATGCGGATGAGTACTCAATACTATTGAACATTTTCTTTCTCCAACATATCTTATAAGTTTTCTAAAGTTTCCAATCGGGATTGTTAAAGCATCTTTATTAAAGTCATTGGTTTCCGGTTCCGTTATATGTTTCCACATATATCCCGCATCAGATATATATACATATTTATCAATCGCATAGCGACTATAATCCACTACTATATCAACCAGATCTGGGTATTTGGATTTTATTTTGCTATTCCTGAAAAAATCTCTGTTGGAATTATACCCAATACGTTTTTTAATCGGATTACCATGTTGGCAAATTGTCGAAATATGAAATCCTTCTTTCTCAAAACGATCTATCCAATAAGCAAAATCTTTTTCTGCTTTTACATAGTCACCCGAATTGGCGTCAAGTACATCATAATGGTAAGAGATTTCATGTCCCATATCCTGCATTTTTTTTAGTATGGTTATGTTATTTTTATCTTTCAACAAATACGCTTGTACATAGTAAGTACTATTTATTCCGTATTGATGCTCTATCTCTGCAAGTTTTAATGCTCTTGGAACATTAGTTTCAACATCATGTTTCAATACAATAAAATGAACCCCTAATGGTAATTTTAGAGATTCTGAAACTGTACATTTAACTCGTGAATCCATGGAAAGGATTTTGCAAAAAGAAAACCAATTTTTGTAGTAGAACATATTTATTCTATTTAAAATTTAGTTTGTCTCTCAGAATCGTTGATGATATGCCATCTGTATGGTCAAGGTATTCTACTATACAGCCAATGAGTTTAAATTCTTCTTCATATTTATTCCATGATGGAGTCCCTTTCCAATCCGAACCTACAAATACGACATCAGCTCCAAGTTCTTTTACCATTCTAAACTTATCCATATCAAATTGATCAACAACCTTATCGACAAATTTTATAGCTGATACTATAGCTTTTCTGTCACTTTGACAAATAATGGGATACTTGTTTTTTCGAGAAAAACATAACTCATCAGTTGTCACCCCTACAACTAAAGTTTCACACATCTCCTTTGCCCTCCTCAATATATTGAGATGTCCGATATGGAACATATCATAAACACCGGAAGTATATCCAATCTTGTATTTCTTCATTTCCTAAATAATTTTTTGAACACGAATCCACGAACTTTGTTGGGCATCGCAACTTGAACTGCGAAACGTCCTACCGTATTGAAAACGTATCGAGGGAAACCGATTATTTTATTCCGAAACATATACCACTGTAACCGAGCTTCACTTTTAAAGTATCTCCATCCGCCCCTGCGAGAATACATCTCTTTCCCAACCCTGACATTCACAAGATTTTCTTGAATATTATAAAATTGAAAATTATTCTGAGCCAATCTAATCCAAAGGTAATAATCTTCCTCACAGTACCAATCAATAAAACCTCCTACCTTCTGAATATCACTCTTTCTATACATCACTGTTACAAGGTTCATCGGACACCTCCCTTTTAGATAGGATTTTATGTCAACATCATTTTCCGGAACCCTTCTCTCTCCGACTATGTTTTCTGGAGTGTCGACAAACTCTCTAATCAACCCACCTATTACAGAAACCTCAGGATGTTTATCAAACATCTTCAACTGCAATTCAAAACGATTTCGGACTGAAAGATCATCGCTATCCATTATTGCCACAAACTCATTTGTTGCAGCTTCTAAAGCCGTTTGTCTTGCGCCCGCATGACCAATATTATGCCTAAGCCGAATCACTTTTAAACATGGGATTGTTTGTTCTAAATTTATAATTTCTTTTTCAATATCTTCCCGAACAGGACCATCCTCGACTAAAATTACTTCCGCTGGAGGTAAGGTCTGATTACAAATACTATAAAATGCTTGGATAAAATCATCAGCCTTGTCGTTTTTATAAACAGACATACAGACAGTAAAAGATTTCATTTCCTAAGGACTTTTAATAATTGTTGCTTTAAAACATTATAATTCGACCCCATTAAAGCCTTGACAATCCTCAGTATTTGATATTTCACAAGAAGTTTACGTCTATAAAAAGGACTGTTAAGTAGTTGCCAAAGCTCTACGTCTGTTGTCGAACTCTTGATTGCAAACCGTCCAGTTACAATACAATTCTTGTATCTTTGCTTCAGAGATGACGGTCTACTCGTATATATATCAGAATAACCAGCCTTAAACAAGGTCCGAATCACTTTTTTGGAAACAGCGCCACCAGGAATTGAGGCCGTCACTACAGGTTTCCCCAATATGTTTTCAAGTATTTCTTTTGACTTGCACCACTCTTCATACAACGCCTTTTCGGAAAGCTTAGAAATATCTCGTGGATGAGTATGGGAATGGGAAGCTATTATATGACCATTGCCATCCAAAACTCTTATTTGGTCTTCTGAGAGAAATCCAGGCATTCCAATATATGATGTCGTAATACAGAATATACCTTGTTTACCATACTTTTCAAGTATCGGAGCAATTATTTCCTGAAAAGACACACCACCGTCGTCGAAAGAGTAAACAATATCTGTCTTTAACCTATTAATTGATTCAATGAATCTTTCAAAAGTCCCCTTATCAAGCCGGTATTGATTAGCACCTATATTTTGGAATCCAGAAATGGGACAGGAGGAACTAATCACATCATGAAACATTAGAATCATTTCTTAGTTTTTTTCCCTTTCATCTTCGCAAATAACTCTCGCATTCCATAGTACGACTTTTTTGCCAAGCGTTTCATCGTTATTAAAATAGGATATTTCGCTACCATTATTTTAGGCTTTTGGAATGGAATAGGACCATATTTTTCTTTATATTTTCGCCCACCTCCAAATTCCATCTCCTTAACACCTTGTTCATTTAACCATTTTATGGCATCATTCATCAACAGCTCATTAGGACATAATTTTTGATATTCCCCAAAAGAGGCCGCTCCAAAGTAAATTGCGAGGTTTTCATCCTTTAGAAAGAGCCCCGTTGCAATACATTTTTCTGATTTTGGCAGATACGCTTCAAGTAAAAGAATATCCCTGTCAGGTGTCAGTGCTTTACAAAGTTCTATAATTCTACTTTTACTATATGTTGGTTTCAAACCTTGACGTCCAAAAACTTCTACAAGTTGTGTGAAGTAATTTTCAGCAAAAGAATTAGCATCATAAGCATGTCTTATTTCGATACCTGACTTGCGAGCTTTTTTTATAGAGTATTTTGCAGATTTCTCTTTAAAATTCTTATAAATCTCTGTTTCAAAGTCCTTTTTTAAGGTTAGTCTATAGCCCAAAAGAACATCGTAGTAGAATCGATTTTTGACCTCTTCAAGTTCTAATTGCCAATCAGACACCTGTACGTACCAGCAATGATTGTTTCTGAACAACCACTGTATTAGATTCTCATAAAGTTCAACTCTTTCACTAGTTGTTATTTCTTTCTTTAACGAAAGACCTTGATATGAGGTAGTCCACCCTTCAATTGGACTAACAACCATTGGGATTCCAAATCGTTTTATTCTTTGTGCATAAAACCAACCAAGAATATGATTATTCCCATATGTAATCTCAACAACCCAAGGTTTTACCTTTTGAGTATTAAACAGAAAATTAGCCCATTTTTCCTTTTTATAGGGTGTAGAATCATAACACCTTTCAATCTTCCCCCAAGGAATAGCATTATCACTTAGCAATCTAAACTTTAAGTCATTTATTTGCATTAGCTTGGAAAATAAAACGTAAATTTAGAATTATAATGTATTGATGAAATCAAGAATTCTTTTGCACTGAACAAAGGGATTCTTTTTTTCAATGATAAATTGTCTGGCACGGTCACCAAAAGCATTCAGTTCTTCTTGAGACTTTTCACAAACCTCAATGATTTTTTCACGAAGAGCATCTGCGTCATTTCCGTCTACGTAATAAAGATACTCATCATATTCTTTCGGCATACAACCAAGACGGAACATAATTGTAGGAGTTCCAGATGCTAAATATTCCATATTCTTTGAGGGAAAGAAATAACGAGTAAAGTCTTGTGACGGCGTAGTATTTACCATTACGGTCGCCTTACGTTCAAGTTCCAATAACTCCTTTCTTCCCATTGGCTCGAAATACGTAATGCGAGGATCCTTAACAGCCATATCAAGTATCTCCTGTTTTAGATCACCATCTCCACGAATCCACAATCTGTAATTAGGAGCCGTCAATCCTTTGAAAGCGTCTAAAAGAAGTCTAGTTCCTCTATGTGAATAAACACCACCTGTATACATGATTGTTCTAGCGATTTCTTTCTCAACAGGCTTCTCATCAAATTCCGGATTAAAGATACCTTCCATCACAATATAACTTTTGGCCTTTATCGGTAATTTTTCAAGCATAGGTTCACTCAAAAGTACATAACCATCAAATCTTTTAAGACACCAGTTGATAAGATTTCTATTTTGATTTTTAAAGAACATCCTTATCCTATTATTACTGCCATGCATATAATCCGGTAGATCAGGGACTATAACCACTGCTTTCGCTATCCTTTTACGTAAAGTTGCTACAGCAAGTAAAAACGGTGTATAAGTCTCGTATACAATCACATTCCCCTTCTTTTCATCTTTAAGTTGACGCTTTAATTCTTTTCGTATTCTAAAAAATTTAGATAACATATTAATGATCGGCAAATTTGTTGCCCCGACAAACCGATATCTATCTTTGCGTCCTTTGAATTCTATATTTTCAGGTTGGAAGAAAATCTGTTTCACTTTTGGGTATGGGGAAATATCCCAAGATGATATTACTCTCAAATCATTATCGTGTTGAAACAGGCCTTCTAATAGAGCATTTTGAAGAGTCATTCCAGCAAAATTCACTCTTGATCCTCGCCTCAAATATTCTTGGGCAATTGCCTCTGGTCGAGAAGAGCCAACAAATATCAATTTCATAATTTTCCTTTTAAAATGCGACTAAGTTTGCCGTATGTATTTGCAACAGAAAACTTTTCTCGTGCGCTCAACAAGGCTGCTACAGTGTATCTCTTACGCAAGGATGTATCTTTTAATCGAAGCAGACCTTTAACAATTGCATCGGAATCCTTACAATCGATCAAGATTCCACTCTTGCCATCCTCTATAATTTCAGGATTTCCTCCAACGTTAGTTGACAACACTGCACATTCCATATTGACCGCTTCAAGCAAGGCAAGAGAATGATTCTCATTTAGCGTCGCAAATAAGAATATATCAGAATCACGTAGTATATTATAAACATCATTCCTAACACCGAGCAACCTGACTCTTCCCTCTAAAATTTCTTTATCGCATTGCTGCTCATATACTCCAAGATAAGGGCCGTCACCTACAATTACAAAGATATAGTTCGGATCTTCTATTCTCTTAATTGCTTCTATAATATATTGATGTCCTTTGGCCATCACAACACGCCCGACGACAGCAACAATAATACTATCTTCTGAAATACGTTGTTCCTTTTTAAATAGCCCCTTGGGAATGGTGTCAATATCTAGATTAGGGAATGTATTGTATACCACTCCGGCATTACGGGAAGGCGAAACATTCAATGCACCTATAGTTCGTTGAGCTGCCTCACAAACTGTAAAGAATGAATGACACATTTTTATAGTAAACGGTTCTATAACGTGCATTAAAATCCATTTTCTTAATGATTTGTCAGGATTATCCCAATCAGAGCCATGAATACTTACCACAACATTCTTAACATTTGACAATCTAGCAGCTACAGTCATTAGAAATCCAGTATATTGAAGCCCACAAATGTAAATGGTGTCAGCATTTTCTTTATTAATTTGTTTCCTGTAGTGATTGACAAATTTAATTGCCTTAAATAGATTGAAGCCACATCCCTCTACCTGTTTCAGTCTAACAAATTCAAACTCATCCTTTAGCGGAGAGTTGACAATACCATTCAAAACCGTCTTGGGACCACCAACTGAATATTGAATGTCATGAAGGATTACTTTCTTCATTCCTATTTCGTATTATTAGTTTCATAAATTCGAATTCTTCGTCGAATACCCATTTGCAAATTCCATACGGCACAACTATTCATTGCAACAAACATAAAGAAAGACATCAACCATATGTCTGAATAGAAAACATAAAGGAAATTGTAAAAGGCAAACACAAATCCAAAAGTTAGAAAAATCAAATATGAAGTCTTCCTAGTCCTTCTAAAATATTGGAATTGTTTCCCAATGAAATATCCTACCAAGAACACATAGAGGATCAATCCTATCACTCCATTATTCGCAAAAACCTCTGTATAACTACAATGGGAAAATATACGATCCGAAGAGTGCAATATAAAATTTCCAGGCCCCACACCAACTATTGGATTTTCTCTTCCGACTTCAATTGCCTCCTGCAATACTTTAAAACGGCCATCCTCCTCAATATTTTTTTCATTTCTCGTTTTCAAGAAACTATTATCATACGTCTCGCTTATGATGTCCAATGAAAATACAGCACAGACAACAACTCCAATAATAAAAACAAATCGCATTTTAAGTGTCTTAGATCTTAAATATCGTAAGTACAATAAAATAACAATTAATGGAATTTGAACCAATAGAACTTGACGAGACGCAGTAAATAAAGCTATAATGAACGATAATGGGATCATCAATAAGAATACAATTTTGAATATCTTACAAAGTATACGTTTGTTCAATATTTCTCCCATAACAAAGAGAGCAAAAGTTGCATAAAAAGTATAGTTGGCCAAAACATTTGCATTCAATCTGTCATCGTCCAAACGATTACTAGCTATATCGAATTGAAATGTTAGTATATGTGTATAAGCATAATAAACTGCTGTACAAAACATGAATATATATAATCCATACAGCCATGGGACATTGCGCTCATCAGTTGCCATATTACAGACCGCAATTGTCATCATGAAAACACCTGCTAACCTTTGCATATGGGTAGTTGCAATCTCGAAGTCACCCGCCGTAAACCATGTTAAAGCAATCCACCCAAACAGAAGACAAAATGTGATGACATAGGTATTATTGAAAACTTTGTCCTTTTTACAGAAAAAGCTCAAAAAAAAGGAAGAAGGTATGGCAACATATAAACCCAAAAACATCAATGAGTCATTAACATTCGCTATTGCCCAAAAATAAAACAAAATGAGAACTAAGCATCTCAACATATCATCTCGACGTTTTACCTACCTTACCTAATACCAGTCTCCCCCCTGTCTTTGAATTGCCGAGGAATAGTTTTATCAATATCGGTTTTGACAACCTTGGCAGGATTTCCTGCCACAATTGAGTTCGGTGGTACATCCTTAGTTACTACAGCATTAGCAGCAACAACAGAGCCGTCTCCAATAGTTACGCCTTTACAAATACGTACATATTCGCCGATCCACACATTTTTACCTATGATTATTGGCGCATGGTCTGCATGTTTCCAACTCCTTTCATCAGCCCCTGGAGGGGTTAGCCGCATTATCATCCGATCTGCAGGGTTGACTGGGTGATTGTTATTGTCACAAACCACTGTGTTATTTGCAATAGCCGAATAATCACCAAGAACAATCTTATCTACACACCGAAGATGGGTATTGGTACCAATTTTAGAATATTTACCCATATGAATTTTCCCATGAGCAGCTGAAAGCAACGTTCCTTCGATGATACAATTGTCTTCAATTACTATATCCTCAGGTGTACTTCCCCAGTATAAGAAAGCATTCGCCTTATCCGATATTGAAACTCTGTGAACGTTAACTGTTGCATTTCTCTTGAAAAAACGTTTCTTTCTCCATTTCAAGATTGAATAATATAAACCTATTATCATTACTTATTATGTTTTATGAAATTTTTCATTTTTGATATTAGAAATTTTCGTTCGTTTTTATTTAATATTACGACATATGTTATCCCCAATGACATCAGTGCTGTAGCCAAACAAATTGCAACAAATCGTATAAAAGAAGAAGGTACCAACTCAACTAATACCATTGCTACGATGGGGGTGGTAATAGTAAAGGCTATGCACCTAAGAATAACATCTTTTACAAATGAGGAATACGAATAATCAAAAATCTGTTTAACCATCATCATTCCGACAATTTGATTAACCACATAAATGAAAATCGTCACCCAATAAGCCCAATTTGGATTTAATCCCATCTTGAAACACAACCATGCCAAGGGGAGAATTGATGTTATCACTATGCTAGTAATTATTTGAAACTTTCGCATTTTTCCTGTAGCATGGATAATCTGCACCATGGGCGAATGGAAACAACCTATTAAAACAGAAATAATTACAAGAATAGAAAACGATTCCGTATATTCTGGCACACCATCTCCCAACCAAATTCTTAAGATATAGTCTATTTCAAATATTATAGGAATAGCCAACGTAAGTACTAAAGCATAGGACATCCGGGTCATAAGAAACCACAAATATCGTACTCGATTGTAATCAGTTGCTGCATATGATTGAGTCAATTGAGGTTTAAACGCCATAATCAAATTTCCGGAAAAATAAGCTAAAGCAGATGACACCTGTGAAGCAATTCCATTAGCTGCATTGATAATGACACCGAAGAATGCATTCATCAACACATTCACACCTTGCCAGCGGATAACATAGGCAAAAGATCCAAATGTATTCCATCCTGTAAAAGAAAGCATTTCTTTCACCAAATGTTTATCTGTCTTTTTCTCTAGTACCAAAGTCTTAAAATTACAGCGAGCATAAAAGAAAAAGAGACAAAAATTGAGAATATTAATCCCTAAAAGAAGAGCTCCGTAATAGAGGAGTTTTTCAGGAACTACTATAACGGCATAAGCTATTCCCAGCTTTGCCACAGCATCGATAATTCCAACTATGGCATAATAATTCATTCTCTCATATGCTACCACAGCTGCGCTATAAGGAATTTGAAGGAATGACAATAAAAGTCCTATCAATGAAAATTGAAATAGATAATTAGCAACCAATAGTTTTTCAACAGGAAGCACCATAACATTGTTCACATACCAAACACCAATTCCCTCAACTAAAAGAATCAAAAAAAATGCTAATCCAGCCTGAATATATAGCGAAGCTGTATATACTTTACTGAGAGATTTTTCACCATCTTTCCCAAGACAGTAATTATAGAATCTTTGAACTCCATTTGTCATGCTCGTATTCAAGAAACCAAACATACCAACAAATCCACCAACCACATTATAGATACCATAGTCAACATCACCTAATGCCTTCAGGACTATCCTGACCGTAAAAAGGGATATGACAAGGACAAAGATCAAGCGTATGTAGAGATAAACCGTATTTACAGCTATTTTTTTAGTTCCTTGCATGACTATTTTTTCCAATTATTTCTTCGAGTTGAGTACGTGTATAGCGATCTTCTTCTAGATAAAGAGATTTTTCATGTTCAATAATTTCATCAATTGTCCAGTAAAACTTCAGGACTTTCGCCGGAACTCCAGCAATGATGGAATAGGGAGGAGCAGATTTTGTAACAACCGCACCAGCAGCAATCGTTGAGCCTCGTCCTATTTCAACTCCAGCCAGTAAAGTTACATTCATTCCCATCCAAACATCCTCATTAACAATTACATCCCTATCTAGTTTTTCAGACTTGTCACTATTTTTAATAGTTCTATAGTATTTCCCTTTCAGACGAGCATGATTACCAGTAATAACACATAAGCCTCCTGCACTTCCAGAGAATTTTTTAAGAATAAACTTTGCATTAACTGCAAGAATTGTTGAATGAGGACCTATATGGCTATTTTCATAAATAAAAACATTCTTGTAACCAGAAATTTGAATTGGCATATCCAGTTTTGCAGAGCTATCCAAGTACCCCCATTTAGATGAAGGAATTAAGTAACGTTCAAATCCATTTTTCACACCTATAAGGAATGAACGAACAGAACGAGGTAAAATTTTTCTAAGTAATCCCATATTCAATTTTCAGATTATCAGACTTTTCGTAAATGGAATGCTAACTTTCAAATTCCGGCATAAGTTGTTTGATGAACTTAGCAAAAATCATTTACACTCTTGTTCTTACAAATACTTTGTTATTGCCTCCACATGCCTCATCCCATGTACATCCCCCGCGTAATAATCAATCAATCCCGCATCGTGCAACCTTTCCGCACCCCGTTGTGCCTCCTTCCCGTAATACCCTGCAAACGAGAGGATATTCACCTGTAACCGACAATTCTTATTCTTCAACTCCTCCCCGTGTCGAACGATATCATCCGCCCAGAAAACGTACCGCTCCGGATGAGCCAACACTACCTCGTATCCCCTGGCCTGTAATTCGAACACCACTTGATCAAAAAAAGGTGAGGGAGATAAAAAGTTATGTTCCACCAGTACCCGTTTCTCGTCCCCGGACAGAATCTCTCCCCGTTCGATCAAACTCAACATATATTCCCCGACACGATACTCGGCTCCCAAATCCAATTCTATCCCTATTCCCTCCTTTTGCAAACCAGCTCGAAGATCTTCCAACAAGGGATAAAGATTTTCCCGTCCATTCATCAAGGCAGGAAAATAAACGTGGGAGGTGCATGTCACTCGCTTCACGCCCAAACTAGATAAGCCTTTCAACACCATGATTGCCTCCCCATAAGTCCTAACCCCGTCATCTACTCCGGGCAGAACATGCGAATGAATATCATGGGTATAATCAAAACGCACCTTCTCCCGTTTTCGAAACCACCACATGACTATAACTTACCCTCTTATCTATTTTGCTTGTTGTAATAATTACCGTAACCGTACTTGTAATAGTGTATTCTCCTAGACACACCGTTAACCAGCACCCCGCAATTCGTCACGTGATGCTCGCTTTCCAGTACTCGCAAGGAAGATAACACCCCTCGCGGCAACACGTTCAAGCGAACGACACACAAACAAGCGTCCGCTTGCTTGACCATCGTCAAGGCATCCGCTAGAATTCCCACCGGGGGAGTATCTAGGATAACGCAATCATATTCCCCCTTCATCTCCTCCAACAATGTCTTGAACCTATCACTTGAAAGCAAAGCTACCGGGTTCGGCGGGACATCTCCCCCAAACAACACGCTTAAATTTTCTCCTAGCGAATGTACCAGCCGTCTCCATTCCGGTTCCATTCCTGCCAGATAAGCCGACAAGCCACGGGAGTAATCCTTATGAAGATACGAGTGTAACTGCGGATTTCGCAGATCACAACCGACCAATAACGTCTTTTTACCCGCCCTCGCATAAGCCTTCGCCAAGTGAGCAGCCACCAGCGTCTTCCCCTCTCCGGGTACCCCGGAAGTCACCAGTAACACGGGACAGGCTTTCTCACCCAGCATATAGTTCAGTTTCTCCCGGATCACTTGCATCGATTCCGACACGGAAAAATTTTCCCGTAACAGGGTAACCTCTTCTTGAGGTAGCTCAGGTATATCTCCCAGCACGGGGAACGGTAGTGCCCGTTTCACCTCGTCGATAGAACGAACTTTATCGTTCAGCATATCCAGCAAGAGGATAATCCCGACCGGGATGCCCACGCCCAGAAACAACCCCACGAGCATGATCAACGCCTTTTTAGGCTCTACAGGAGCATTACCTGCAGACGGATCCTCTATAATTTTAGCCGTCGCCACGTAGATCAATTTAGCGATCTCCGCCTCCTCCCGTTTTTGCATCAGGAAAAGGAAAAGGTTCTCCTTCAATTCCTGTTGCCGGGCAATATCTCGATACTGTTTCTCCTGCGTGGGAACGGAAGTTAACATCTCGTTCACCGATGCGTTCTCCTTCTCTACGCTCTTCAACTTGATCAACAGACCACTCTCTACGTTGGTAATTGTCTCTTGTATGTTCTTTTTTAATCCTTGCAACTGGGAGTTTAGTCCGATCACGATCGGGTTGCTCTCGCTGGCACTCTGCAGCAACTTACCCCGGCGCAACACCATCTCGTTGTAACGAGTGATCCCCGCATTCAAACCCTCGTCCGAGAGGCCCAAGTTTTCCGGCAACAGCGAGAACTCTTCCGCCCGTTTCTGCGTGATCGCCGCCCGGATGCTTCGCAACACGTCCAGCTCCGTTTGTAATTTCATCAACTCCGCCTCCGATTGTTTCTTGCGTTCCATCACGAAAGCGGCATCCGAGGTAATATCCGTTAATTTATTCGTCTTCTTGAAGTCTTCCGCCCGTCGTTCGATCGTTCCCAACTCTTGGTTGATCACGTCCAACCGCTCGTTGATGAACTCCACCGTCGCCTCTGACACGATCCTCTTGTTATCGATACCGTTCTGATTATACCGCTTGACAAGGGCGTTAATCACCGCAATTCCTCTCGCCGGTACGGCGTCTTTCAAGGAGACCAATACGGAGTTCGTGTTCTTTACCAAGATTTGCACGTTCAAGTTTTTTGAAAAAACATCTGTCGTTTTTCGAAAACTAGACAGGTCCACCCGGATTTTTTCCTTGGAAGTAACTTTCCTATTAGGCTCGATCGAGAGGTTATAGTCTCCCATAGGAACACTCTCCGAGTAGTGACCGCTCCACATTTTCTCCCCGTCAAGGTTCATCAATATCACGAGGTTCGCCGTGTCCAACAACACGTGAAAAGACGTGTCCCGGATCTCCCCGGGATTATCCACAAGAACTTTCACCGGCGAATCGTTATAAAGTTCTCGGTCACGCAAGAAACCTTCACGGACGTAACGGACGTTCAAGTCCAGTTCCTCCACGACCTCCCGCATCAGGTTCTTCGACTGTAGCTCCACGATCTCGTTTTCCACAAACATATCCGCCGCCGCCAAGCCCAGCTCTTTCATCATCACGTTCGTTCCCAGTTCCCCCTTTTTCGAGTCGCTGATCATCACCTTACCCGTCACGTTGTAAATAGGCACTCGGCTCTGGCATATCAACAAAGCGATGACCAAACACAAAGGCACCGACACCGCAAACCAACGCCAACGGGTGATAAACTTTTCAACTAATACTTTTATATCTATACTTTCGGACTCACGTTCCCTGTTCAAGTTATTCTCTTCCATGTAATTCCGGTTCTAGGTTAACGAATTGCGATGGCAAGGATTGCCACCAACGTGGAAATACTCGATAAAACGTAAGGCAGAAATGCCCCGGCATTTCCTCCCACAATCCGAGCCTTATTGGGTTCGACATAGACCACGTCATTCTGTTGCAAGTAGAAAAAAGGCGAATGAATGATATTTTCCGATGTCAAATCCAGTTGGGCGAAAACTTTCTCGTCCCCGTCTTCTCGCATCACCAGCACGTTCTTACGCTTTGCATTAATTTGTAAATCTCCAGCCATTCCCAAAGCATCAAAAATGGAGACCCGTTCACTATTCACCTTGTAACTCCCGGGTGCTTTCACTTCCCCCAACACGGTTACCTTGAAATTCAAGTACTGGATAGTCACGATCGGGTTCTTCAGGTAGTTACTCAACTCCTTCTTCAATTTAGCAGCCAATTCCGTCCGGGATAAACCTTCCACTTTAATCTTTCCCAACACCGGAAAATCGATCGTCCCGTCCGTGTCCACCAGATACCCGTAAAGTTGATCATTACCTGTTCTCGTGTTATTCTGTCCCAACCCGATCATCGGCGTGTTAAAAGGCAGGGCCGTCTCAATATCATCACAGGAAACCACGATTGATAATAGATCATCCACATGGATCACCGTACGATACTGCAAAGCTGCTTTCACTCTAGAATTAATCTTCACATCTTGCAGGTACACCACGTCCTTCGGGGAAGCGCAAGCCCCCAACAAGCAAACCAGCATACCGATAAAAAACATTCTTCCAGTTCCCGTCATCACTTGTAAGTCTTTATTTTAGTTAATTATTTATTTTATCCAGTATTTCGAACCGGGAGTTCTTCGATTTAAACTCCGGCACCACCTGTTTCATCAACCGCACGGTATCCTCAATCCGTACCGCCAATGCTAATTCCGCAAGTTGATCATAAGCTCTCAACACCTCGTCCCGCTTGTACTTCCGGACTCTTGCTACCCGAATTTTAGCATTCCCCGTCGGGATCGTGTTCTCTTCGTTACTTAAAACCTCCTCGTACAATTTCTCTCCCGGCCGCAAGCCGATAAACTTGATCTTGATATCCTCGTTCGGGACGTACCCCGCCAAACGAATCATCCGTTCCGCCAGATCGACGATCTTCACGGGTTCTCCCATGTCAAAAACGTAGATTTGATTGCCCGTACTCATCGTGGCCGCCTCCATCACCAACCGGCAAGCCTCCGGGATAGTCATGAAAAAGCGGGTGATTCCCGGGTCAGTAACCGTCACCGGACCACCCCGCTCGATCTGTTTCCGGAAATAGGGAATCACGCTACCGTTACTTCCCAGCACATTTCCGAAACGAGTCGTGACAAAACGAGTTTTACCTTTCACTTCCCCACGCTCTATTGCTAATCCTAAACTTTGCACATATATCTCCGCCAGTCGTTTGGAAGCCCCCATCACGTTGGTCGGATTCACCGCCTTGTCCGTGGAGATCATCACCATCATGTCCACGTTATACTCCACGCAAAAATCCGCCACCAGTCTTGAACCGACCACATTCACCCGAACCGCCTCGCAAGGGTTCTCTTCCATCAAGGGAACATGCTTATAGGCAGCTGCATGGAACACTACACGGGGACGATATTTTTCAAAAACCATCCGTAACCGTTCTTTCTGACGAACATCACCGACAAAAGGGGTGAACTTCAAGTTCGGGAAATTCCGTTCCAGTTCCAAGCGCAACTCGTGCATCGGGGTTTCCGCATTATCAAATAACACCAGATACCCCACGCCAAAGGCAGCTAACTGGCGGCATAGCTCGCTACCGATACTACCTGCCGCACCAGTCACCATCACCACCTTACCCGCAAAATACGCCTCAATCTCCCTCGTGTTCACCTTGATCTCCTCCCGTCCCAACAAGTCCTCTATACGGATCTCCCGGATAATCGTCTTTTTCAAACCATCTCCCAACACGTCTATTGGCGGGGAAAACAAGTTCTTTACTCCAATCCCCTGACAAAAACGAACCAACCGATCCGCCTCCCGACGAGCCTCCTCACGTGAGGGATATAACACACCGTTTATATTATATTTTTTCACAAAACGGGAGAAATGCTGTTCATCCTCAAAATAGTAAACCGGCAATTCCGAAAGCACGCAAGATTTCAGGTACCTATCCGGATTCACGAATCCCACCACGTGATAGTGCTTACTAGTGTGCATTCTCGTCTTCAGAGCCACACTTTTATCACCGGTTCCGTAGACCAGTACCCTCGTCTTCCCTGAACCATACAGAGAGATCGTAAAATCATAAACCAGCACAAGCGTTACCCGAAAACCCACCAGAATCACCGATGTCACGAGAAAATCAATCACGGCACAGGCAAAAAGGTGTTGCCCGAACAGCCGAGAACCGGACACGAGGATCATTCCTGCCAACAGGAGTTCTTTTAGGAAAATTGCAAATCCCATTTTCCCAATGCTCTTTATCGTGGCGTGCCGGATGATATTCCGGTTCACCCTCAGTCCCCAGAAAACCAGCAAACTAACCACGCAAGAACCGCCAATAATCACGCCATAGGTTGATCGGGAGAGATCGATGATAAAACTATCAGCAAAAAGAAGCGTGATAAACGAACTCATGACGGACAAAAAAATATCCACCGAGAGAATCGTGTAAGCATTCACGTACTTCTTATTCTCGTGTAAACGATTACATATCGAGTGAAACGAGTATTTCATTTATTCTTGGTATTTTGTAAAAGGAGCGCCTCCTCCGGTATTTAATAGCTTGATCCGGCGTATGAAGTACCGTTTTAAAGGAGACGCTGTTACCGGGGGTTGCATGTCCCGGTATCGCATTTTTAGTGTGAATTGGTATATTTATTCTTTCTTTTCATACTTCGTGTTGCAAGCTACAAACTCCCGTTTCGCCAAAATATAAAATACTTGTCCCACATCAACGGAAGAAACCTCTCCCATCCGCACAAATTGTTCAATCATATCATCCTCCACTTGTCGTACCCGTACGGCCAACCGTACCCGCTCTTCTTTCAATCGCTCCTGTTCTTCAACGGGTAATTCCATCAAGCCTACCACGTTATCATACAAACAAATCGCATCCCACCATCCCAACAAATCGTCCCGGTGGTTTCCCCGCGTATATCCCAAAGCTTCTGTCACCAATTTACCTGCCAATTCGCCACACTCCGCATCTCCCGTAAAATAATAACAATTACACAATAACCGGCAAATATTAGAAGTACGGCACGGTAACACCAGTTTTTGACTTCCCCAAGGTGTTAATATATCGTAGGCGGCATCCACTCCTTTTTCCAAAAAATTCAAATCCGAGTACAACTGGTAAACATCCATCAAGTCCGCAGCGTAACCGGCACGAAAATTTGCCGGAAGTTCTTTCTTCTGCACCAATACCTCATACCAACGGGCTATTTCTTTTGCCCTTTCGTGAATATCGTAAAGAACTCCAAATTCGGCCTCTAACCACGGATATATCCGAACCATCGTGTAAACCGTAAGATAACCGTGAAGATAAGCGGACAACTTGTCGGGGGAGTACGAACGGAAATTAACTTCACGTAACCGATCGTACAAATCATAAAATAAACCTTTCTCCATCATCTTTTTCTACTCTATTCGTTCCAAAAAGGAACCCGGAATATAGGACGTTGCAATTGACACAACTCCTTCCAAACGGATGACCACACGTTTGTGTCCCATCAAACGAACCAACTCTCCTTCCAATCCTTGCAAGGGGCCTTTAATCACTCGTACCCGGTCTCCCCGTTTCAGATTTTTGTTTAACACCTCTACCCCGCTCGGGGAAAAATCCAACAAAAACATGAAATCATGCATTTGTTTATCGGGAACAATCAACGAGTGACGTCCCTCAATATCTTTCAAGTAAACAATATTAAGCCCATGGTCATTTATTAATGAAAAACTTGTTGCTTTATCCGTGTGAATAAAAATCATCCCGTGAATCAAGAGCACCCGGATCGTTTTACGACCCAAGGGTGTTTCCCGCACTTGTTCTTCCTGAGGTAGAAAATTCTCGATACCCAACTCATCAAGCTTCTTCTTTATCCACAACTCCTGATTCACTCGAGTGTGAGCCACATACCAATTTATCTTCTTATTATCAACCATGTACCCTTTTGATTTCCCCTGTCAAGGTATTAAATCGAATTTTGGACAGCTTTCTCCACATTTCCCGACCGGATGCGCTTCGCGCATTAACCCTCGTACCGGCCCTGATTTATTTCCACGTGTCTCTATCGTCTCACTATAATACAGCGATTCAACGAAAGAAAGCTGTCCGCATTAAAAGTTTCAAAAAACGATCGATTAATGATATGATACTTAATAATAAATTGTCTAATCTTGTAAAATTGTAATCGTTTGATTGCTAAAAAGAAAAAAAATTTTGTTTTGATTTGCGCAATTCGAAAATTTACTATATTTGCAGAGCATTAAATGATCCTATAATAATCCTCTAAATTTTTCATAAACAATTGATTTTATTCTATTTATGAAAAGCAACAAATCCCTTATACATATCTGCAATTTAACCCTTATCCATACTTACATAAACGTTGCTCTACCCCCTCTCTAGCCCATACCCCAAACACAGGCACAACAAAAACCCAGCATCAACACTGTTTCATGTTCATGCTATGTCTATGCTATGTTCATGTTTTGTACTTGAGGTAGAGCAACCATAGTCCACCCTTAAACCAAAGATTTCCTTACCTTGGTGTAAGCTTGGTATTATTTAAGACTCCAAATCCACGTCATTTATCCGTACCATCCAGTTATTGACTTTCATCAGGGGACAGATATAAGGTTTTAATTTATCCTCTGTGGCATCTAAAAAAAATATTAAAGTATATTGATCCTGCCTATCCAAGTATTCCTGCGGGGTCATTCCCGAGTAAGCCTCACGAGAGAGAAGCAAGTATTTCGTGAGAGGGATATCCAATACGCGTTGCCCCGTGGAACGATGGGTCAGAATCAAACGGGTATCATCATTTTCAAGCAGACGTAATGTATTTAATTCCGAATGCACGACCTGCAACCCGGACAAGTCGGCTACCGTCTGATAAAAAGGCAAGTAACACGTTTCAACCGAATCAAACGGCTGGCTTCGATGGTCAATCATCCCATTAAATGCCCTAATTTCCAGCAGAAATTCATCATCTGCAAATGGTGTCGGATTCTGGCCTTGCAAAACACACGTGAAACGGTGGGTTAACTTTATCAACGGGACTTCCCGAACCGTGTACTCTTCCGGAACTTCCACCCCTTCCAAACGGCCATGGAACAAAGCGGGTAATTGTTTGGATGACGTTCCCGACGCATCACATAACAGTCTTACCCCCGAGGCAGAACATTCGTAACAAGAATCCGTCAACCCGGACCAAACTAAAAAATTATACTTGCCCGGGGATAAGGATTCCAACTTCACCTGACAATTATTTTGATGAAGAGTAAGACTGTCGACATGCCGGGTTTCAATGTAATTTCCGGTCTCATCGAATATGAATATTGACGCATTTTTTAATTGGGTAAAAGCCGCATCCACGTTTAATATGTTATATCTATAAGACAATTTTAACCAAAAACCCGAAGGACAATCGGAGAGATCGTCATCTACCCATGAACAAGCAAAGCAAAGACAAGAAAATATTGCCAACCAGCATGCGCCAATCTTACTCATCATTATTACAGCTAAAAATTATTGTATCATTCTATTCCAACTCACCTTCTTGGTAACGGATATTCCAAGGTAAAACAGAGAAATCAACACTTAGGTAAGCATCGGATTCAATATCCCCCGGATCCACGTCAGGGATTCCTGTTCCCAGATCATTCACATTCGTGATCAATATCCGGTAAATATTATTACGCACGATACCAAATTCCATCACACCCATCATTGCCGAATGATTATCCACGTGGCGAATGAAATAGTTGTAATAACAGTGGAAACTGCCTTCTTCACTCTTGTTAAACACCTTGATATTGTATTTTTTCTGATCTTCGAGGCTTAATGAACCATCCGTTGGGACATTCGCCTTACCGATATCATGCACGGCTTTCAACGAGGTATAAAAATTATAGTTAAAATAATAGATCGTACTTTGCCCGTAAGGATCTACCGTGTGCCCTTCTTCATTAAAAGTTCTCTCTTCCGGTATGGAAACACTTGCCTTAAACACGATTCCCGTGGCGTAGGCTTTATTCTGTGCCGGACGATACATACAGTTTTCCAAACAATACGTTGTCGTGTATGTGTTTTCAGCATTCAACACACTCGTGATATTATTACTTGCATTTTCACAATACGGTTGGGCATAGTAATTGTCTTGATTCGTGAAATTCTCTGCCCCGGCCACCGTTTTATTGAAAAAATAAGGGTCTACGGCATAGCCGTTCGTGGCAGGAATAACCCCAAAATAATCATTCGTACAGGTGAAATCGGGCTTAACCAGATTCGTATCATCCGATCCGTCCGCTAAAGTAACCACGTGACGGAAAGTATAGAAATTCCGGCTCAAGTTGAAATAACGGTAATTACTTAAATTTATCGTGGCATATTGCCGGCCTTCCTTGTCCTTCATAACATATTCGTTCCGGTTTCTTGCCAAGCATAATTTGGCTACTACTCGTTCCAAGGTGATGGGTACCACCGTAATCTCTTCTTCCGCTTTCGGAGTATTCACCACCACGTTCAAATTGGCCACGGCACGATTGGCCATAATCAACGGACGAGAAGCATCTGTTGTTCCATTCTCGTAAGAATCCTTATCGACATGGCTTAAAAAATTATCCACGGAAGTGGCATTAATCATACTAGTCCGGTTAGCCACGGCAAATACATCATAACTCCCCGGATCAACCTTGATTTTTTGGTTGGAACGGTAAGTTACGGTTTGGTCAGATACCACCCGCTCTACCCCGATCTCGAAAGACTCTATGAAATTTTTAGTTTCCGAATGAAATAAATAGAGTTGCACTTTTTCAATTCTTGACTCGTTTTCGCTTCCCGGCACGGTCTCATCCGAACTTTCAGCGGAAGCCCGTCCAAGAGAAGAGGAGGTTTCCGGCACGGTAAATGAAAACATCACATTCCCATCCGTCACAACAACAGAAGGATTGCCCGACGGATCATCAACAGGATCTGCATCATTGATGCAACCTCCCAATGTTACTAGCGAAAATAGTAAAATACAATAATAAAATAACCTCATAACATTAAATTTTAAGTTAATATATAGTGTTCAATAATTTCAAGTTATAGCTTGCTTGCGGAAGTCCGAAAGATTCAGCCTCCTTGAATTTACTCTTCGCTTCCCCGTACTGACCTTTCAACATATAGGCAACACCCGTTGCCAGTGTTTTTTCTTTGCTATCCGGAGCCCGGAGCAAATACTTTTCCGCCGACACGACATCCCCTTGCATTAATGCTATACACGCCGCATTGAGGTTAGCCACCGGATTTTCAGGATGATATAAAACAGCAGTTTTAAACACGTTCATATATTGTTGACTCCCCTCGGGTAAAGTTTGTGCAATCCGGAACATCTCCTCGATACTCAGGTTCTTCGGCTGGGAGTGAAACACGATTCGCGCTTCTTCCAACGTAAAAGGTCTCACAACATACTTGATCGTGCATTCCGAACGTCTTAGTGCCGGAAACCACTTGCTCACCACGACATTAAACTGTCGGGAATAACGTTTCCTCAACCGTTGTTCCTTTTGGTCGGGAGCAAGATCACTTTCAACGATACGTAACCATTCGTTACTATTTTTTAACACGGAATCTCTCAACAAACGTCCTACTCCTTCCCAATCTTCCGGAGTATAATTTGTCGTGAAAAGAGAATCCGGAAAATCATACTGATCGGAAATATAATCTTTCAAGGCGGCCGTTCTCCCTTCCGCAAGCCGCTTGTTATTCATATACGGCCCCTCCGGTGATGCAAATCCATGAATATGAATACCGGAAATCGTGACAAAAGAATCCCGCTTTAATACATCAATACCCTCTTTGATTTTATACAATTCGGCAGCATTATTTCTAAAATCTTCCAGAATATCTGTTTTGTTCAGGGGAAAATCCAGATAGGCACAAATCTTCTCATTCCGGTTTTTCACGTCTTCAACTTGGGGCGTCATAAATGCCAGTTGCGGGTGTAACTCCGACAACGTATTCAATCGTGCCACATCTTGGGAAAACCCATCCTCCGGCTCCCCGCAATGACACGAGTTCTCTTCAAGAGAAAGAACAGAATGGTTCATCCACTCCTCGAAGGGGACGGAACGTAAATATGTTATTGTCTGAACAGAATCATCTTGCCGACGGACCTCCAGATGACCCGCTTGAACAAATTGTTTGGAATTACGCAAGTAGACGAAATGTTGTCTACGTCCGTTAATATAGACTCGGGGAAATTCCATAAAATTCTTCAAACTATCACGTAGTTGCGGTATCAACACGAGAGATTCGTTCGACGCTAGTTTTCGCGATACATTTATTTGCATGGAGACAACTAGCTGTTTTCCCATACGGTAAAGTTGCGCCTCATTCACCGTAACGGTACTATCCTTCTGCCCGTGTGCAAGAAAAGAGAAGAGAAAGAAACATCCGCAAAGAAAAATGTGTCTCATAACCCTTTAATTAAAAACATAAACTATACTTAAAGAAAACTTATCCGGTCCGAAATAGTGGTAACTTTCTCTCTCCTTCCACGCTGCACACAAATCCGGACACGCATATTTATCGTAGCGGATATACTCGTAACCAATCCCTAAAGAAACCTCCAAATTCCAATGTCGATTCAAAATGAGGTGGTACCCGTAAGAGATACCGCCTCCTGTCAACCAGCCGGAGTAACGGTGATTTTTCAACCACTTGAATTTTCCCAATAACATATCTTTCCCACCAATATTGAATTGAGCCCCGTTAAGGAATACCCCGAAAAAACTCCCGTTAAATTTTTGGCACGTCCAGTAACGGTACTCTGCCTGTAACAACCAATAACGCTCCACGTATCTTTCCGTTCGCTTCCATGGACGTAAACTCCCGGAGAAATCAACTGTCGATCTCATCCCGAAAGCATACTCAATCCCTCCGTTCAGGGCCCCGTTGGCTAGAGAGAGCAAATTACTTTTTACCGCAAAATTCTGACTCCGGACCGTAATACTTCCGAAAAGGATGAGGAAGAAAAGGATCGATTTGATTTTCATGTTCGTTTTAATTATTGATTTAACTCAAAAAACAATTTCAAGTTATGATCTGCCTCCTCGCACCCCTCAGCCTTCGCTGACTTCAGAAGACGTATTCCCTCGTATGTATTATCACACAGTAATTCGTACACCCCTCGGCAATTTTTGTAAGCAATGGTATCGTACAAAGCCATCTGCAAGTACATACCCGCCATCCGTATATCCCCCCGTTCAATGGCCGCATTGGCCGCATTCAAATTAGCAACCGGGTTGGTGGGATATATCTTCACGCTCGTCTCTATAATCTTGTAGAATTTCTCCGGTTCATCCTTATAGCTTAAAGCAACCATGTAAAGTTCCCGCAAGGATAATAGATGCGGCTTTAAATTCGCGATCACTTTCGCCTCTTCCAGACTAAAATCCAGTTCCTTCTGGTTCCGCTCGTCGGTAGCATCACGTTCCGGTTCCAAATAACACCCCTTGAAACTTTTCTTACCCGATTTTATTGGCAAGTCGGCAACCTTTGTCGTGTCACGCAATACGTTTGGCAGATTTGAGGCATACCCGCCCGTCCGTTCGATCTCTATTTCCCGCGAGGATAAAATCGTTGACTTGACTTTATGACCGTTTTCATCAAAAATTTCCGCCCGAATTGAAAGAAGTGAGGTTGACAAGATTCCTTCCCGGACAGGAATTACCGTTCTATAATCGATATATTGATTTTCAGGATTTATAGCCGCATACACTCCGGTAACCCCTGCCGACTTTTTGCGCTTCTGTAACATCTGTTCGCGTTTGTACATCAAATGAGCCCTTTTCCCATTGACCAGTATACAAGGCAATTCCGTTTGCCGTCCCTGCCCGGAAAGGATAGGGGTAAGCGTCACGTGTCCCCGGGTTTCCAGATCAGGAACACTCACTAACATATGCCAAGAAATAACCAGAGAATCCTGACGCACGTTGACTACAGGGGACTGTATTTCGCAATTAATCTCTTGGGCTGAAATTCTGCCTGTCACCCATAACAGGATAATTAGAACAAATACTTGGATCTTCATAAGACAATATTTTTACTGAATAAAATACACAAATGATACCCCGATATGCGTGACTCCCCAATAATTCTCTTTACGCTTATCTTGTAACAAATCTCCTTTTGCCGGACCGTATTGCTTAAAATTCAATCGAACATATCCTACCGCCAGAGAGGTTTCGATACTCCAGCTTGCACTGATCGGCCACTGGTAACCACAGGAAAAACCACCCCCAACCACACTCCCTTGATAACGGTGCTTTTTCAACACGTTAAAGAGTGGCATTCCCCCGATATTAAACCGGCTATAATACATTTGCACCCCCACGAAACCACCGTCATACACGCCCCGGAACCATCTCTTGAACGAGGGGCGAATCAAGACGTGTTTCATCTTTTTATTATTCCCCCAAGTCCATGGGTTATAATTCAAATTCATTTCCAAACTGTACCATTCACCACATCGCATTTCACCACCAAGATTTAAAGTTCCCGTCATCCAAGGCAAGACGTTTGTCTTCACGGCAATCGTCTGAGCGTTAACCCGGCAAAACGGCAGGCACAAGAATAATATTATAATAACAATCCATTCTTTTTTCATTCCTACATTTCATTTAAATTGACTGGTTAATACAAAACTTCGAATTATATTTCTGTTTCTCAGCTCTAACAGCACCAAATAAGAATTCATTTTTAATTTGACCTTTTTGCCATGTACCAGCTTGTAGACATGTTTTACAGGAACATTATATTTCTTGGACAGTTCATAATAGATCGATTTATTCTCTGATTGCCATATTTTTAACAACACGATACTCATATGATAACTATTTTGAAAGATGCGAAACATTTAGAACAAACAAGCCGCAAAACGGGTATGAAATCACGGATAATCATTCTGTTTTTATATCATTAAACGAAGGTTTAATGATATCGTCTTTTTAGCGATATGTTAAGCCTGAGAACAGAAAGTACAAATAAATAACTAACTGAATAATCGAATTTTAAATGAAATATGAATTTGGGGGAAATAAAAAATTAGGATTTATCAATAATCCTTCGATTTTAGACACACAAAAATATTTATTTTTAAAACAAAAAGCAAACAAAACTTATATATATTTTATATTACCTCGCAGATTGTAAGCGTAAATAACTTATCAGAGCCTTTTATCACTCGCTTTCCAATAGGATAACACGTATTTTTGGTAAACAAAAAATTGAAAGATCCCATTTTATAACCTTTATATCATTTTTCCCGTATATAATAATAATTATGCACACAAAATAAAAAAGACTATGAAAACAATACTACATAAAGCCGAGAGTCGCGGTTTCTTCGACCACGGATGGTTAAAAACCCATCACACCTTTAGTTTCGCGGACTATTACAATCCACAACGCATTAATTTCGGGGCATTACGCGTACTTAACGATGACCGGATAGAAGGAGGTACCGGATTTGACCTACATCCTCATAAAAACATGGAAGTCATTTCCATCCCCTTGAAAGGCGACTTGGAACATCAGGACAGTCTAAAACACAAGGACACGATCAAAGAAGGTGAAATTCAAGTGATGAGTGCCGGAACAGGTATCATGCATAGTGAATACAATCGAAATGACGATCGGCCTAGTGAATTCCTGCAAATCTGGGTATTCCCGAACAAGCAAAACGTTCCGCCACGGTATGAGAACGCCGTGATTTCCGATTTAATCCGCAAAAACGAGATTAGTGAAATCGTATCTCCTTATCCCGGTAACGGCAAAGGATTATGGATTTATCAACAGGCATGGTTCTCGATCGCCGACTTGGACAAGGATTCTTTACAACTCTACAAGATGAAATCAAAGGAGAGTTTGGGCGTGTATATCTTTATCATTGAAGGAAGTATCGAGCTAAAGGACCTAACCTTGAAACGCCGTGATGGAGTAGGAGTATATGATACCGATGAAGTCGAATTCAAGGCGACCGAAAAATCACGGGTATTACTGATTGAAGTTCCACCACATCAATAAATAAATTCAATAAAAACGAGAGGGTGTGTCAAAAGGTATTTTATCCTCAAAAAAACTCCTCCGTCACTTCGTGCCACCTCTTTCTTCCCCTGCCTGAGGGGAAGTACCCCGAAGGGGGGATGGGGAGGGAGAACAGAGGAGGAGCTGGTGATTCTTACCAAAAACAGGGAGTATTTCAACTCTCCCTCTGTTTATAGAGGGAGTACGGCGAAGCCGGGAGGGAGTTTGAAAAATGACTTTTGACACACTCTCTTTCATTTATAAATCCATAACCCACGGTTCTGAAAATTCATAAAATCCATTAATCCTAGCGGGAGTCCTAGAGAGAACTCAAAAATGAACAGTTGTTTTCTACGCCTCACTCATCCATAACATATCTTTATTCAAATTTCACCCTATCCGCCAGCTGGACAAAATAATCATTTGACCAAATATCCAATTCTTTGGGATTCTTGACGAAAGGCAACACATCACTTTTTACCTGATTGATATCTGCCGAAACCAACCTGTCCTTCAATTGAGTAATGAAAGCATCATGCTCTATCTTTTCATTATTAAACAAGAACGTACGCTCGGCAAGATGTGTAAAGCCTAGAGGTATATTGTGACGGACATACCATTCAAAATCATACCAATCACGACCTTTCACCCGATTTTTCCATGCCCGGTAAACCAATGCATGCATTTTTCCGGCAAACAAATCAGGAAGAACGAAACAACGTGTCATAAAAGAATGAGGTTGTAAAAGAAGTTTCTGCTCGGTTCTAAACTTCAAAGGAGGTTGGGTATCAACCTCAATCTTTATTTTTATAGATTTATCCGTCCGAAAAGAAATATCATAAACATCCGTATTATCTTTCAAAAAGGCAGACTCTACTTTTCCAAAATTCTTTTTGTCTTTCTTTTTAATCTCCACGTCTCTTCCTACAATAGCGAACTCATCTATTATAGGTTGAAAGTATTTTGTGAAATCGAACTTATCATCAGGAACAAGAAGAGAAAAATCCATATCTTCACTAAAACGCTGAAGACCATGAAAAATCCGAAGGCAAGTACCCCCGTAAAAAGTTGCAACATCAAAAAAGCCACCATTATAAAGCCCAGCAAGTATTACCTGCTGGTTTACCTCAAAAATGGCATTCCGCTTCTGTTGTTCGGTAGATAAATCGTATGCAGAAAGCATATCGTCGTAAATATCATTTTTCATTTCCTCATCAATTTTAGCAATGTTCGTATCGACTCAGCCTTTTTGCCGACCTTTATATATTCCTCAAATATTTCAGCGTCCATCTGTTTGAATTCCTCCAATTCCATCCGAATATCCTCTTCCAAATAAATTTCAGCATCCTTCAGATAACGGAGATTTACTTTGGGTGAGTTTGCTATCAAATCACACAATGCCTTTTCGGGAGTTGCCATTACAAAAGCATAATCTTCTTTTTTCATACTAGTCAAGCCTACTGAAAATGCCTCTCTTGAGATATTCGTATATTCAAACCTTCCCAAAGGTGTATCAAAATCTCTAGAATGTTTCAGAGTCATTGATTGCTTCGTGTACACCGTTTCCGGTATCAAGCCGTAATAACGCAGGGCCGATGACATGGAAACATACGAAGGTGCATAAAGATGATTGGCTATCAATTCTGTTGATAAAATCTTACCTGTTATCTCCGGATTGCACACGTAAAGCCCCCTTTTGAGACGAATGATTTGCTTATCTCGCTCAAGTAACCTGACTTTTTGGTTTCCTCTCTTGATATGAGGGAAAAGGGATTCCAACGCAGAAACCGTTACAGGTATATTACCCAATCGTCGTAATGGATTATTCATAGTGTAAAGATAGCTATTTTTTGAACACAAAAACATACCACACACGTTTTTCTGTTCAAAATAATGCCATAAAAGCATCTATCTATACCGGAATCGCCTACATCATCACAGTTGTCGTCCTCATCACGCCCTCCGTGTTAGACGCTTGTCTCGAATAAGTAACAACCCAAGATAACAAAGCAGCCCGTTAAACAGGAGAATCTCGAAACCAAATTTATACCCGAAAAGAAGTTGTTCCGAGTAACAATTCACCACGTAAGAGATCACCGGTGAAAGCAAACATACCCAAGGAAGATATTTCTCCCGTACCTGATACTTTGTCGTTAAACCAAACGTGAAAAGCCCTAGAAGAGGCCCATACGTGTAGCCTACCGCTTTAAAAAGAGACGATATTACACTCGAATTATTCAATTCCCGGAAGAGTACAACCACGAAAATCATTAATAACGAAAATACGATATGCACCCCGATCCGCTTTTTCTTCTCCTCCTTATTTCCCGGATCTATTTTCAGGAAATCAATACAGAAAGAGGTCGTTAAAGCAGTCAATGAGGAATCAACCGAAGAATAGGCTGCGGCAGTTATTCCCAACAGGAAAAACAAACCGGCCGTAGCCCCGAAATAATTCAGGGAAAGGAAGGGAAACACGTCATCAGATTTACCGGGTAACACGATACCTTCCCTTTCTGCATATATGTAAAGCAAGGCTCCCAGCATCAAAAACAACACGTTCGTCACCAAGAATAAAAAAGAAAATGAAAACATATTTGTCTTACAATCTCGTAAGGAACGACAAGTCAGATTCTTCTGCATCATATTCTGATCCAACCCATTCAGGCAAACTGTGATCGCCACTCCTGCCAAAAACTGTTTCACCGTATTCTGTCCCGACCGCCAGTCAAAGTCAAACACTCTGGAAAGAGGGCTCTCTTTTATAGCTGCAATAGCCGAAGAAAAATTGAAATCCAGCGCCTTGTTTACCACCACGATTGTCAAACCGACAGAGATCAGAATAAACACGGTTTGTAACGTATCGGTCCAAACGATCGTCTTGATCCCGCCTCGCACGGTATAAATCCACACGAAAGCAATCGTGATAAACACGGTCAGCCAGAAAGGCACACCTATGGCATCAAAGAAAGCCAGTTGTAACACACCGACGACCAAGAATAACCGGAAAGACGCACCCACCAATTGTGACACGATAAAAAAGAAAGAACCCGTCAACCGGGCCTTCTCCCCGAAACGAGTTCCCAACCAAGAATAAATAGAAACCAGATTCTGCCTGTAAAACAAAGGCAAAAGCACGAGTGCAATCACGATATACCCCACGCAATTACCGAAAACCAAGGTCAGATAAGTCCAATGCGTGTTACCGACCTCCCCGGGGATCGAGATAAAAGTCACCCCGGAAAGCGTTGTCCCGATCATCCCGAAAGCCACCAAATACCAAGGCGAATTCCGGTTTGCGGTAAAAAACATCTCACTATTGACTTTCCTAGTTGTCACGAAGCCAACCAAGATCAACAATAAAAAATAAGCCAGTAAAACCGTTAAAACTAAACTCGTGGACACAGGCACTTTCTTTTAATTCCACGACAAAGATAGTGTTTTACGCTCTCTTTCTATTCCGGAACATAAATAATTTCACCATTTTCAAGTTCATACGCGATACCCACCTTCTTCCCTCGTTTCCCCGATTGGTTCTGATCTTCGGAAGGAGTGTACCGGTTGATCTTTTCGCCTTCCTTGGTAATAATCTCCATGTTCTCCTTTCCCGGATTCTTCACCATCGTGAAATCCTCTGTCGAGAGCATCTCCGTCATATTATACCTTGTCACCAATGCCACCATCAGGGCCACGGCAAACACCATTGCCACGTCAAAAAGATTCGACACCGCACTAATCGGATCCGTCTCATCCTCCTTTTTCAATAAATTGCGTTTCATTTCTGATCATTTTTCTCGTTCAACACCTCCACCAGACACTCCAAGTTAGTCATATCCTGTAAATACCAGCGTTGTTTCACCTGTTGGGTCAAGAAACCGATCGCACCGGCCACCAACCCGATAACCGTCGTGGCAAAAGCCACTTGCATATTATAAGCCATAGAAGCAATATCCCCCGTCGACAAACCGACCAGCGCGGGTCCCATCGGGATCAAAGTTCCCATCAACCCGAGAATAGGCCCTAGCTTTCCCAATGTTTTAGAAGTGGCCAAATCCTTATCGGCAGCAATTTCAAAATTAGCCAAAAGACGTTGTAATTGGGCTTTATTCTTCTGTTCCTCCAAAATCCGTTTCATAAACATCACAACTAAAGAATGATTCTTCTCCGGCAACCGATTGGCAAAATCATCCACATTATTCACGTGCAATTTATCCATTTGCTCCCGAATCAATTTATCCGTCTTACGAATAGAAACATACTGGCCAAAGAAATTTCCCACCAATAACAAAGAACGGAAAAACAATAAAATCAACAATACAACAACCGGGACCAGTAACCCGTTTGAGATCCAGAACATAATATCAGAAATCGTATTCATTATCTTTTCAATTTAAAAATTAGTTTCCTTTTAATTACAGATATAATCCATCCCGCAACAGCTCCCACTAAAAATAAAATAATAGATCCGGCCAATGCCGACCAGTCCACGTCACTCACACCCTCTACCGCCGTTCTCCCGTTTACCGTGGCAATAATTCCTAAAATAGCAACCAAAGCATTCGTCAGGAAAAACAACTCCAAACGCAAATCCTCTTCCGGCAACAGCCATTTGATTAACCATCTTCCCAAAGGGATAATCACGAAAACAAATGCCCCGAAAAACCAAGCAATTAATTTAAACGAAACCCCGGGAAAAGAGAAAACAGCTTGCGTCAGACCGAAAAACAAGACTGGAATAATCAACACCCCCGGGAACCAGTACAACAGGCGATATGCCAGCATCATACGTTTCTTCACCGGAGAATAGTTGGCCACGTGAACTGCCAACAGGCAGAATGCCATTTGCAAAACAATCTCCAAGGTTAACACGACGGAAGTATCCAACATCAATTGATTGTCAGACAGCCAATCGGCAATTTGAGTTTTTGACTGTTCAATCGCGTAAGGCCACATCAGGATCACGAAGATCGCGGCAATACCGGCAGCGGCCCCCACCGCCACCGGTTTCCAGAAGGTCTGTTTCAACAAAAAATTAAAAGCAGTCAATAGAATCAGAATCCAAACAATTGTATCCATGATTATATATTTTTACGTCTTCTTCTCATCAATACAGCCAAACCGACCAACACGACAATCACCCCTCCCACAATCAAAGGCGTGTTCACCTTATTCGTATGTTTTTGCGTCTCAGAAGCAATTTCATCCTTCTTCATCACGACACCTTTGGACTGATCTGCCGCCACTTCCCGCACATTCTTTATGCTATTCTGATATTGCTTGGCAGCTTCGGGAGTCGCTTTAGACGCGATAAAATCACGTAATTTGGCATTATCGCATACAAACCCGGAACAAGCCGGCTTATATTTCTGAATCAAATCCGTATGTAAATTCGATAAATCGGCCAATTGCTGATCCGTCGCCTTCCACATTCCCTTACGCGCTGTCTCCATCATCACGGCCGTGATTTCCTGTAAGGCTGCCGGGCTCTGTTTCTCGAAGAAATCCTGTACCCCCAGATTAAATTTATCCCTCACATACACGTTGTAAATCTCATCCCACATCTCGTTATCGATCACCGAAGGTTTCATCACGTTCCAACCGTATGTATTACGGACAATTTCAGCAAAACCGGCTGCAGAAGTCGCTTCTCCCTTCATCTTCTCCTTGATATAAGAAGGGTTGAAAATCGTGGTTCTCGACTCCACGCCGATAGCCTCTTTCACCTCCTGCATCTTATTGTTATTCCGGTTCCGGTAGTCACTGAGATAAGCATCCGGATCTTTCCCCGTCACGTTGCGAACCGTCAGGTTCAAGCCTCCCATAAACTCGTACACGTGATCCAAACTTAACGCTCCCCACGTATTACTCTGCCGGGGTTGAACCACCACGTCCGTACGGGTCAAGGCCGCCTCGAAAGCAAACTGCTGGAATTTCTCCCAGTTCTTCTCGCTACCGTAATAAGCACCCATGTTATTCAAGTAGGTGGCTGCAATTTCCGATTCATCTTCCCAACGGTCTCCGGCATCAACCATCCCCTGTATTCCGGTTCCGTAACCACCATTCGCACCCCCGAAGACCCGGAAAGTTGAAATCTCACGGGCATCTTTCGGGGAAATACCTTTATCAATCAACGTCTTTTCCGCTTCCAGTACCCCGGCCGCCACTT
>ULVU01031579.1_pt1 | contig 55984 bp, 53 predicted proteins | sample 1959731 | NCBI WGS metagenome assembly ULVU01 (sample SAMEA4835794, study PRJEB28245) | human gut metagenome | biome: gut microbiome; material: fecal sample | place: Denmark | collected 2008 | reverse complement strand
AAGCATCAGCTTTCACCTCAAGCTTAGCAGTTAACGCTCCGTCACCTAATACCTTAAGAAGATCGTTCTTAGACATTAACCCGGCTTGAATCAATACATCCCGGTCGATCACGGTAAGATTATCTCTTTCAGCCAGAGCCTGAAGCATCCCTACATTGATAGCTTTATATTCTACTCTGTTTATATTTTTAAAGCCAAATTTCGGTACACGTCTCTGCAAAGGCATCTGTCCACCTTCAAAACCAATCTTAGATTTATAACCTGATCTTGATTTGGCTCCTTTGTGCCCTCTTGTAGAAGTACCTCCTTTTCCGGAACCTTGACCACGACCAATTCTCTTTTCTCTGTGAGTTGATCCGGCAGCCGGTTTTAAGCTACTTAAATCCATTGTATACTCTTTAAATAGGTTTAACAATTACTTTACTTCCTCCACGCGCACGAGATGTTGCACTTTAGCAACCATTCCCATGATTTGCGGTGAAGTTTCGTGTTCAACACTGCTGTTCACTTTCCCGAGGCCCAGTGCGTTCAAAGTAGCAACTTGACGTTTATCACTACCAATTCTACTTCTTACCAATGTAATTTTAATCTTTGCCATCGTTATTCCAGTTTATCCGTTAAACACTTTGTCAAGACTAATTCCTCTCTGTTGAGCAATCATGCGAGGATCTCTCAATAACTTCAAAGCAGCGAAAGTTGCTTTTACCAAGTTATGAGGGTTGGATGATCCTTTAGATTTTGCCAACACGTCTTTCACTCCTGCACTTTCCAACACGGCACGCATAGCACCTCCGGCTACCAGCCCGGTACCGGAAGAAGCGGGGCGCATGAATACAGTTGCACCACTATATTTAGCTTCTTGCTCGTGAGGAAGAGTTCCTTTCAATACAGGTACTTTAATCAAGTTCTTCTTCGCGGCCTCAACGCCTTTTGCAATAGCAGTAGTTACCTCGTTAGCTTTACCTAACCCGTAACCCACGGTACCGTTTTCATCGCCTACAACCACGATAGCAGAGAAACTGAATGTTCTACCTCCCTTGGTAACTTTCGTTACACGGTTGATAGCCACCAATCTGTCTTTCAATTCCAAGTCTGCACTATTAATCTTCTGTTCCATTCTTGCCTACTTTTAAAAATTAAGACCACCGTTACGAGCTGCATCTGCTAATGCTTTCACTCTTCCGTGATATAAATACCCGTTTCTGTCAAACACAACAGCGGTAATCCCGGCTGCTTTTGCCTTTTCAGCAAGCATGGCACCCAACAATTGGGCCTGTTCTGTCTTGTTACCTTTCTTTTCAGCGATCTCCTTGCATAAAGAAGATGCTGATACCAGAGTTTTTCCGGCGTTATCATCAATCAACTGAGCAGAAATTTGCGTGTTTGAACGGTATACGGACAAACGGGGTCTCTCAGCTGTTCCGAAGATTACTTTACGTATTCTTCTCTTTATTCTTATTCTTCTTTCTACCTTAGTTAAAGCCATAACATTACTTTTTTACAGGTGATTAAACTTTAGCTGATTTACCAGCCTTACGACGAAGAACTTCACCCACAAATTTAATACCTTTACCTTTATACGGCTCCGGTTTACGGAATGAACGAATCTTAGCCGCTACCTGACCGATCAATTGTTTATCGCAGCTTTCCAGCGTGATAATCGGGTTAGCACGTTTTTCATTAAGCACACTTACTTTCACTTCGTTCGGTAACACCATGAAGATTCCGTGTGAATAACCTAATCCCAATTCAAGAACTTGACCTTCAGCATTTGCTCTGTAACCTACTCCGACCAACTCTTGTTTGATCGTGTAACCTTCAGAAACACCTACAACCATGTTGTGAATCAAGGAACGATATAAACCGTGCATGGCTTTATGAGCTTTATCTTCTGACGGACGCTCTACAACAACGTGAGCTCCTTCCACTTTCACGATCATATCTGCGTGTACGTCCTGAGAAAGTTCTCCCTTAGGACCTTTAACTACGACCGTGTTATCAGGATTTACAGTAACTGTAACCCCTTGTGGTATATCTATTGGTAATTTTCCTATTCGTGACATTTTCCGCCCTTTTTATTAATAAACATAACACAATACTTCTCCACCAACATTCTTTTGGCGAGCTTCTTTATCAGACATTACGCCTAATGACGTTGACAAAATCGCGATACCTAATCCGTTTAACACGCGAGGCATATCCTCTACGTTCGTGTAACGTCTCAGACCCGGTTTTGAAACACGTGTCAATGTCCTAATGGCGGGAGCCTTCGTTTCAGGATGATATTTCAAAGCAATTTTAATGTTGCTTCTAACACCATCTTGCTCGAATTTATAATTCAGGATATATCCTTTTTCTTTTAAAATTTTGGTCATTTCCCGTTTCATTTTTGACCCGGGGATATCCACAACTTTATGACCTGCTTTTACTGCATTCCTAATACGAGTCAGGAAATCTGCTATTGGATCTGTCATCTCTTCAAATTTTAAATATTACCAACTAGCCTTTTTAACTCCAGGTATAAGTCCGGCAGATGCCATTTCGCGGAATTGAATTCTGCTTATACCAAATTGTCTCATGTACCCTCTCGGTCTTCCCGTCAATTTGCATCTGTTGTGCAAACGAACGCGACTTGAATTCTTAGGCAGAAGGCTTAATCCAATATAGTCTCCTTCCTCTTTTAATTTAGCTCGTTTTGCGGCGTACTTTTCTACCAATTTTGCACGCTTTACCTCACGGGCCTTCATTGATTCTTTTGCCATTTCGCTTTTTTTTAGTTCTTTTTAAATGGTAATCCAAATTCTCTTAGAAGAGCAAAAGCCTCTTCGTCGGTATTAGCCGAAGTTACAAACGTTACATTCATACCCATGATCTTGTGAACACTGTCCAACACGATTTCCGGGAAAATGATCTGCTCTTCTATTCCTAATGTGTAATTTCCTCTTCCATCAAGCTTATTGTTAATTCCTTTGAAGTCACGGATACGCGGAAGCGCGGAAACAATAAGTCTTTCTAAAAATTCATACATACGTTCTTTACGCAAGGTTACTCTAACGCCAATCGGCATTCCTTTACGCAATTTAAAGTTAGAAACGTCCTTGGTTGATTTACAAGCAACGGGTTTCTGACCGGTGATGGTCGCGATCTCGTTCATTGAAAACTCAAGGATTTTCTTATCCTGAATGGATGATCCCACGCCCTGATTGATTACTATCTTCTCCAATCTGGGTGCCTGCATAACTGACTTGTATCCGAACTCCTTCATCAAAGTCGGTACAATTTCTTCGTTATACTTTGTTTTGTAATTTGGTACGTATTTCATTTATAATTATTTGGTTATCATGCCTCACGGCATATTACATTAAATTTGCGGCTGCAAAGCTACAAATTTAAATTAATAATTGCAAGTTGCTCTGGGACAACCTGCAATTATTTATTTTACTATTTCAATTCCTGTCCGGATTTCTTAGCGTATCTTACTAATTTTCCTTCGGCATTCCGTCTACGTCCTACCTTTGTCGGTTTTCCCGTAACCGGATCGACCACGTTCAAGTTGGAAATGTGAATAGGAGCTTCCTTCTTGATAATTCCTCCTTGCGGGTGAGTTGCGTTGGGTTTGGTATGTTTGCTTACCAAATTGATACCCTCAACAATAGCTCTTTGCTTGTCCGGAATCATTTCAAGTACTTTTCCCTGCTTCCCTCTGTCTTCTCCTGCATTTACCTGAACTAAGTCACCTTTCTTTATATGAAACTTCTTGCTCATCGTATAAATTATTTATGATTTATGATTTACGACTTATGATTCAAGAAATTCGATTATACAATCTACAATCCAAAATCATAAATCTAAAATCTTAAAGTACCTCGGGGGCTAATGACACAATCTTGGTGTAACCCTCACGAACTTCTCTGGCAACAGGTCCGAAGATACGAGTTCCTCTCATTTCACCCGCGTTGTTCAATAACACGCAAGCATTGTCATCAAAGCGGATATAAGATCCGTCCGGACGTCTGTACTCTTTACTTACACGAACTACCACTGCCTTACTAACTGAACCTTTTTTTACGTCACCGTTCGGGATGGCATTCTTCACGGCAACAACGATTTTATCGCCCACGCGTGCATATCTTTTCTTGGTTCCACCAAGAACACGGATACAAAGCACTTCTCTAGCGCCGCTGTTGTCGGCTACGGTCAATCTACTCTCTTGTTGTATCATGATTACTTAGCTCTTTCAATGATTTCAACTAATCTCCATCTCTTGGTTTTACTCAAAGGACGGGTCTCCATAATTCTCACTGTATCCCCGATGTTACATTCATTTTTCTCATCGTGAGCAGTGAACTTCTTGGTCTTGTTGACGAACTTCCCGTAAATCGGGTGTTTCTCCTTAAAATGAACGGCAACCGTGATAGATTTGTCCATCTTGTTGCTTACCACAAGACCGGTACGCTCTTTTCTAAGATTTCTTTCCATTTTTCTACTACTTATTTAATTCACGTTTGCGTAACTCCGTCATCAATCTAGCGATGTTTCTTCTTGTCGTCCGGATTAACATCGGGTTCTCAAGTGGAGAAACAGCATGGTTCATCTTCATCTTGGTCAAGGCAGCTTTTTCTGTCTCGATCTTTTCTTTTATCTCTTCAGTGGTTAAATCTTTAATCTCTGATGTTTTCATTTCTCTTACAATTTTTCGTTTCGAAATTCAAAATAGTCTCACGACTACTCAGTGTAATCACGTCTAACCACGAACTTAGTAGCGATGGGTAGCTTTTGTGCTGCCAGGCGCAATGCCTCCTTAGCGATTGCATACGGTACTCCATCTGCTTCGAAAAGAATACGACCCGGAGTAACAGGAGCAACGAATCCTTCTGGAGATCCCTTACCCTTACCCATACGAACCTCAGCGGGTTTCTTAGTAATAGGTTTATCTGGAAATATACGAATCCATATCTGACCCTGTCTTTGCATGTAATGGGTTACTGCAACACGGGCTGCCTCAATCTGGCGTTGTTCGATCCACATGTTCTCCAACGCCTTGATCCCGAAAGATCCAAATGCAAGTTCATGTCCTCTTTGGGCATTCCCTCTCATTCTCCCTTTCTGCGATCTTCTGTATTTAGTCCTTTTTGGCTGTAACATAGCTCTTGATCTATTTAAAAGTTAAAAGACTATTTTTTTCTCTTTTTGAAACCGCCTTTTTTGCCGGCATTGTTCGGACGGTTGTTGTTCTCTTTCTGAGCGCCAACCAATGCATTCGGAACCAGCTCACGTTTTCCGTAAACTTCTCCCTTGCAAATCCAAACTTTGATACCCAGCTGGCCATAGGTCGTCAATGCCTCGGCCTGAGCGTAATCAATATCAGCACGGAACGTGTGCAATGGAATTCTACCTTCTTTGTAGATCTCGGCTCTTGCCATTTCAGCACCGTTCAAACGACCGGAAATCAAGATTTTGATACCTTCTGCACCCATTCTCATGGTAGAAGCGATAGCCATCTTGATTGCTCTACGGTAAGCCACACGACCTTCCAGCTGACGAGCTATATTATTACCCACGATCACGGCATCCAACTCGGGACGTTTGATCTCGAAGATATTAATTTGAACTTCCTTATCGGTGATCTTCTTCAGCTCCTCTTTCAACTTATCAACTTCCTGTCCGCCTTTACCGATGATAATACCCGGACGAGCGGTGTTGATCGTGATCGTGATTAGCTTCAGGGTTCTCTCGATAACAATCTTAGCGATTCCTGCTTTAGCGAGACGGGCGTTCAGATACTTTCTGATCTTGTAATCTTCCACCAATTTATCGCCATAGTTCTTACCGCCAAACCAGTTAGAATCCCATCCTCTGATGATTCCTAATCTATTGCTTATTGGATTAACTTTCTGTCCCATGCTAACTATTCTTTTGTAATGTTTTCAACAGCTGTCTTGCTTCCCAACACGATCGTCACGTGATTTGAACGTTTACGAATCCGGTGAGCTCTTCCTTGCGGGGCCGGTCTAAGTCTTTTCAACATACCTGCACCGTCAACGAAAATTTCCTGCACGAACAAGGAGGCTTCGTCAACACGTTTACCCTCGTTCTTTTGTTCCCAGTTAGCAATTGCTGAAAGCAACAACTTTTCAACTCTACGAGCAGCTTCTTTAGGACAAAATTTAAGCATATCCAAAGCTTTCTGTACATCTACTCCGCGGATCAAGTCTGCCACCAATCTCATTTTTTGAGGAGATGTAGGACAATCGCGAAGAATTGCAAAAGCCTTCTCTTTTTTGGCTTCTTTATTCTGATTTGCTCTTAATCTTTTTCTTGCACCCATTTTAATACATCTTCTTTAGTTCAACTTTACCATGCATTACTTTTTCTTTTTATCAGCATGGCCTCTAAATGTACGTGTCGGCGCGAATTCCCCCAATTTATGACCTACCATATTTTCAGTCACAAATACCGGGATAAATTTATTACCGTTGTGTACAGCGATAGTGTGCCCTACGAAGTCCGGAGAGATCATGGAACGACGAGCCCAGGTTTTAACAACCGATTTCTTATTGGACTCATTCATTACCAATACTTTTCTCTCTAACTTGAAATCAATAAAAGGGCCTTTTTTTAACGAACGACTCATAACATCAATAATTAATCAGTTATTTTTTCCTTCTTTCTATGATATACTTGCTAGAGTGTTTCTTAGGAGCTCTAGTCTTGTAACCCTTAGCCAACAAGCCTTTTCTTGAACGAGGATGTCCTCCTGAAGCGCGGCCTTCACCACCACCCATCGGGTGATCAACCGGGTTCATTACGACACCTCTCACGCGAGGTCTGCGGCCTAACCAGCGAGTACGACCTGCTTTACCTGAACGTTCCAGTGCGTGGTCGGAGTTTGACACCGTACCAACAGTTGCACGACAGGTTAACAGCACCATACGGACTTCACCAGAAGGTAACTTGATTGAAGCGTATTTCCCTTCTCTTGCTACTAACTGAGCGTAAGAACCGGCGCTACGAGCCATCACGGCTCCTTGTTGCGGTCTTAACTCGATGTTATGAATGATTGTACCTAATGGGATTTCAGATAAGAACAATGCATTTCCAACTTCCGGAGCAACACCTGCACCACTCATCACGGTTTGACCAACTTGCAAACCGTCCGGTGCCACGATGTAACGTTTTTCTCCATCTGCATACACTAATAGAGCAATTCTCGCCGTACGATTGGGATCGTACTCGATCGTTGCAACACGAGCCGGAACATTATCCTTGTCGCGTTTGAAATCTATTATTCTGTATCTTTGTTTATGACCACCACCTATATATCTCATTGTCATTTTACCGGTGTTGTTACGTCCACCAGTTTTACTCTTTGGTCCTAACAATGATTTCTCAGGTCTATCTGTAGTCAACTGATCAAAGGTAATCGCTACCTTATGTCTCTGACCAGGAGTTACAGGGTTTAATTTTCTTACAGCCATCTTAATTAAATATTGCTAAAAAAATCAATACTATCACCTTCTGCTAAGGTCACAATTGCTTTCTTGAAGGAAGCGGTTCTTCCGGAAATAACACCTGCTTTCGTGTAACGAGATTTAGCATCTCCTTGGTACACCATCGTGTTCACAGATTTCACGGTCACGCTATACATCGCTTCAACTGCTCTCTTAATCTCTAATTTATTCGCTGCTTTGCTAACAACGAATGCTACTCTGTTCTGCTTGTCAGTCAATGCAGTCATTTTCTCTGACAAAATGGGCTTCACAATTACTTGCATGTCTTACTCTTCATTAAGATTGAACATTTCATTTAGGCCCTGCACTGAACTTTCAACGAACACGAGACTCTTAGCTCTCATGATATTGTAAGTTGCAAGATCGCTAACTCTCATCACATCCACGTATTGCAAGTTACGAGCTGACAACAGAACGTTATTGTTCATGTCATTGGTAACCAACAGGATGTTACGGTTATCTAATTTCAGGTTGTTAAACAGCTGAATCATCTGTTTTGTTTTCGGTGCCTCGAAATTGAGATCCTCGACAATAGTCACCGCATTAGAAGCGGCTTTTACAGATAATGCTGATTTACGGGCCAATCTTTTCAGCTTCTTGTTCAATTTGAAGCTATAATCTCTTGGTACGGGTCCAAACACTCTACCCCCTCCTCTAAACAGAGGGTTCTTGATACCACCTGCACGGGCGCCACCGGTACCTTTTTGCTTTTTCAGCTTGCGGGTACTACCGGAAATTTCATTTCTTTGTTTTGACTTGTGGGTCCCTTGGCGGTTGTTCGCTAAAAACTGCTTTACATCAAGATAAATAGCGTGCTCGTTAGGCTCAATCCCGAAGATAGCGTCGTTTAACTCTACCTTCCTGCCTGTCTCTTGTCCGGCAATGTTTAATACACTTAACTCCATTACTTCTCGATAATTACGTATGAACCTTTAGCTCCGGGGATAGAACCCTTCACCAATAACAAATTATTTTCAGGTATCACTTTCAGCACTTCCAAGTTCTGAACCGTTATTCTGTCACCACCTGTTTGTCCACCCATACGCATTCCTTTGAACACGCGTGACGGTGTAGAACAAGCACCGATAGATCCCGGTTTTCTTTGACGGTTGTGCTGACCGTGAGTAGCCTCTCCTACTCCGGCAAATCCATGGCGTTTCACAACACCTTGGAAACCTTTTCCTTTACTAGTCCCGACTACATCAACGTACTCTGTTCCTTCGAACAAGTTCACGTCAATTACATCACCTAACTTGTACTCGACATCATACCCTGAAAATTCCACGAGTTTTCTTTTCGGAGTTGTGCCTGCCTTTTTAAAGTGTCCACTTAGCGGTTTGGTTGTGTTTTTCTCTTTTTTGTCATCAAAACCCAACTGAATTGCTGTGTAACCGTCTTTCTCGATAGTCTTTACTTGGGTTACAACACATGGACCGGCCTCAATCACAGTGCATGGAATACTTTTTCCCTCGGCACTGAATACGGAAGTCATTCCGACTTTTTTTCCAATTAAACCTGGCATCTCTTTTTTCTCTTTTTAAAAATAGGTTTTCAATCTCTTAATAACGACATAGGTTTTCGCCGTTATCAAACTTTAATCTCTACTTCAACACCACTCGGTAATTCAAGTTTCATCAAGGCGTCAATCGTACCTGCAGTTGAACTGTAGATGTCGATTAATCTTTTGAACGTGCATACCAAGAATTGCTCGCGGCTCTTTTTGTTCACGAACGTAGAGCGATTTACAGTAAAAATTCCCTTGTGAGTAGGAAGTGGAATCGGACCACTTACCACTGCTCCGGTAGCCTTCACTGTCTTTACAATCTTCTCTGCAGACTTGTCAACCAAGTTGTGATCGTAAGATTTCAACTTAATTCTGATTTTTTGGCTCATGTTTTTAATTATGATTTATGATTTAAGATTTACGATTCTCGATCACTCTCGAATCGTAAATCAGCAATCTAAAATTCTTATAATAGTTCTACTCTACCGTTATTTTTCTCTACCACTTCTTTGGCAATTCCCTTCGGAACTTCAGCGTAGTGAGAGAATTCCATGGATGAACTTGCACGACCGGAAGACAAAGTTCTCAAAACGGTCACGTAACCGAATTGCTCTGCTAGCGGCACTTTAGCCTCGATCACGCGAGCCCCGGCTCTTGATTCCATTCCTTCAACCTGTCCGCGACGACGGTTCAAGTCACCGATAATATCTCCCATATACTCTTCCGGGGTTACCACCTCAAGTTTCATGATCGGCTCCAACAATACGGGTTTAGCCTTTTGAGCTGCCTCCTTGTAACCGATCTTAGCGGCCATTTCGAAAGACAACGCATCAGAGTCAACCGGGTGGAATGAACCGTCAAGCAAAGTAATCTTCAAGCTAACAAGTTCATAACCGGCCAAAACACCATTAGCCATCGCATCTTTGAATCCTTTCTCTACAGAAGGGATAAACTCCTTCGGGATATTACCACCTTTCACCTCGTTCACGAAAGTCAAACCTTCTTTGCCTTCTTCAGCCGGCTCCATTCTAAAGATGATGTCAGCGAATTTACCACGACCTCCGGTTTGTTTCTTGAACACGTGACGGTGTTCAACGGTTCCGTTAATAGCCTCTTTGTAAGCCACCTGAGGAGCACCTTGGTTACATTCAACCTTGAATTCACGTCTCAAACGGTCAAGGATAATATCCAAGTGAAGCTCACCCATACCGCTAATGACAGTCTGACCTGAATCTTCATCCGTTTTTACGCGGAAGGTCGGGTCTTCTTCAGCCAATTTAGCCAAAGCCATACCTAACTTATCAGTATCTTTCTGTGTAAGCGGCTCTACAGCGATACCGATCACCGGCTCGGGGAAAGTCATACTCTCCAACACGATCTGGTTTTCCTCGGAACACAGAGTATCTCCGGTACGAATATCTTTAAATCCAACGCAAGCACAAATATCACCAGCCTCGATCACGTCTTTCGGCTGTTGTTTATTTGAGTGCATTTGGAACAAACGAGAAATACGTTCTTTTTTCTCGGTACGCGGGTTGTACACGTATGAACCAGACTCGATCTTTCCGGAATAAACGCGAGTGTAGCACAAACGTCCCACGAACGGGTCAGTCGCGATCTTGAATGCCAATGCAGAAAGCGGGGCTTCCGGATCAATCTCGAAAGTCACAGCCTCTTCCGTACGCGGTCTTTTACCAGCAGCAGCCGGAATATCCAGCGGGTGCGGCAAGTAAGCGATAACGGCATCCAACAAGTTCTGAACACCTTTGTTCTTGAATGAAGAACCGCACATCACCGGACAGAAGTCCATTGCGATAACGGCCTTACGAACCACTGCTTTCAATTCTTCAACAGTGATTGATTCAGGATCTTCGAAGAAACGCTCCATCAAGGCCTCATCCTGAACGGCAGCGGCCTCAACCAATTTCTCTCTCCATTCTTGAGCTTCTGCCAACAAATTCTCCGGAATTTCCTTGATCGTAGCTTCCAATTCACCATTCTCCCACACGTAAGCCTTCATCTCGATCAAATCGATAACTCCCTGAAATCCATCCTCAGCACCGATCGGTAACTGTAATGGAATAGGATTCGCATGCAATTTTTCACGGATCTCACGTACTGCTTTGAAGAAGTCAGCACCTGAACGGTCCATTTTGTTCACGAAAGCAATTCTCGGAACACCATATTTATTCGCTTGACGCCAAACCGTTTCCGATTGCGCCTCAACTCCACCCACGGCACAGAACAATGCAACAGCACCGTCCAACACACGCAATGAACGCTCCACCTCAACGGTAAAGTCAACGTGTCCCGGAGTGTCAATAATATTTACTTTATATTGCTGACCTTGATAATTCCAGAAACAGGTAGTAGCGGCAGAAGTAATGGTGATACCTCTCTCCTGCTCTTGTACCATCCAGTCCATGGTAGCCGTACCGTCATGCGTTTCACCAATTTTGTGATTCACTCCGGTGAAATACAGGATACGCTCAGTTGTTGTCGTTTTACCGGCATCAATGTGAGCCATGATACCGATGTTTCTTGTAAAATGTAAATCTCTCTTTGCCATTTATCTTATCCCTTCAATTAAAATCTGAAATGTGCAAAAGCTCTGTTGGCTTCAGCCATACGATGAATATCCTCTTTCTTCTTGAAAGCCGCTCCTTCTTCCTTGTATGCAGCCATGATTTCAGCAGCTAGTTTTTCTGCCATGTTTCTTCCGCTTCTTTTGCGAGAGAACAATATCATATTTTTCACGGAGATAGCTCTTTTTCTCATCGGGTTGATTTCCATCGGTACTTGGAATGTTGCACCACCTACACGACGGCTCTTCACCTCTACTTGCGGAGTAATATTCTCCAAAGCTTGCTTCCAGATGTCCAATGCGGGTTTCTCTTCCTTCTTGGCCATTTTCTCGTCTACGATGTCAATTGCATCATAGAAAATTCTAAACGCGATAGACTTCTTTCCATCTACCATTAAATCATTAACGAACCGGGTAACCAACACGTCGTTGAACTTCGGGTCCGGTAACAGGATTCTTTTTTTTGGTTTACTTTTTCTCATCTCTTCTAGTTTACGAATTTGTTCGTTCGCTGCCCTTACCGGTCTTCAACGGTCTCACGACCATTTACTCAACTTTTCGGGAACAACCCATAAACAACTCCTGTCAATTAATCTTTTTACTTCTTACCTTTTGCCGGAGCTGCAGCAGCACCTTTTTTCGGTCTCTTAGCACCATATTTGGAACGACCTTGTAAACGACCGTTTACACCAGCAGCATCCAATGTACCGCGAACCAAGTGATAACGAACTCCCGGAAGGTCCTTCACACGACCACCTCTGATCAACACGATAGAGTGCTCTTGCAAGTTGTGTCCTTCTCCCGGAATGTAGGCATTCACCTCTTTTCCGTTGGTTAATCTAACTCTGGCAACCTTTCTCATCGCTGAGTTCGGTTTCTTCGGGGTCGTCGTGTACACACGAACGCAAACCCCGCGTCTTTGCGGGCAAGCATCCAAAGCCGGAGCCTTGCTCTTGTCCTGGATTTTTGTTCTTCCTTTTCTTACTAACTGTTGAATAGTTGGCATACAAGTACTTTTAAATTAGTTACTTTTATTCAATTTGGCTCGCAAAGGTAGTAACTTTATACATCACCACCAAACATTTCTATCTTTTTTTTCGAAAAAAGCATAAGACTGTGAGAATGTTAGCCGACAATGAGCCGATGAAATTCTATGAAAGAACTATTTCTCCCACCCTGCTCTTTCGAATCAAAGATACATCAAAGACACTCGTGAACGTCTTTGATGCGTCTTTGATTCGAAATTGATACGTCTTTAATTCCCGTATACATCGAATGTACATTAGCTATTCATTGGTTTTCCCCTATTCCCTAGAAACAATTCACGTACAAACTAAGAGTAAATCCACGGCTGGATAAAACGTTTATTCCACAATCAAACATATGAAAAAAATGCCTATTTTTGCCTTAAATTTTACATCAAAAATAAAATTATGGGAAAGGCTGTTTTGAAATATATTTTTGCTTTTTGCTCCTTGCTTTTATTTATCTCCTGCGGGAAAATTTCTTCGGATTCCACGAATGACGGGGTGGATTACTCGGATAGCAAGTGTTGGTTCGAGGCCAATCAAGAGGGCATGAACAAGAAGGTCGATATTTTTTACGTGGTACCTACTTGCATTTGGGATTATACCGACAGCCTCGGGCAAATCCAACATAACATGGATATATTCAATACAAAACAGCGTCAAATGGTCGACCCGTCTATTCGATTGGCCAAAAATGTCTTGTCGGACAGTTGCAATTTTTTCTCTCCCTATTACCGTCAGATCTCGATGGACAGCTGGTTGTCTTTGGACACGGCTCTCATCGAAAAACGTTTTCAATTGGCTTATAAAGACGTGGTAGCCGCCTTTCGTTATTATTGGAACAATTACAATCAAGGACGTCCTTTCATTCTTGCCGGTCACAGCCAAGGAGCAAAAGCCGTGATCGAATTATTGAAACACGAGATAACACCGGAGATCTACCAGCACTTAGTCGCATCTTACGCCATCGGGTACACAATCACGCAAGAGGAACTAGACGGTTATCCTTATCTACGAATGGCTAAAGACTCTACGGACGTGGGGGTGATCATCGGATTCAATAGCGTGACAAAACCGGAAGCAATTTCTCCATTGTTCAAAAACAACATCGTGTGTATTAATCCCCTGAACTGGAAAACGGATGCTAGCCCCGGAGTTTCTTATCAAGGTTTTACCGCATCTATCGACCCTTCCATCCATACAATCGTGGTAACAGGAATTGATGAAGACAAATATTATATTCCCAGCGTAGAAGTACTTTTACCCAAAGGGAATCTACACGTGGAAGAATTTAATCTCTACAATCAGAATTTGAGAAAAAATGTCTTACAGCGCATACGTGCATTCCATGAACGTTCTTTTCAATCAAATTAACGCCGCACGATATTCACGCTCGCCCCAGATGCAAAGCTCCGAGGAATAAAATCTAATTTTCCTTATCCATACCCCTACCGGAATCTCGTATCTTCTTATTATATTTGTATTTATTTGACTGGTTTTTACCGGATATTACACAATCCGAACCAACTAAAATGACATACAAATCATGAATTCATTTATCCAATTTTTACTCGTCATCAGTTTCATTTGTTATGATGGAATTGATCCATCACCTCAAAAAAAATTAACGAAAAAACAAAAAGGTATCATTGAATCATTAGTTTCTTTCGCGGACTCTCTCAATGGCAAAACCAAATCCTCCAGCATAATACTTACAAAAATTGCCACCCTAAAAAATGACAATGTAGAATTTATGCCTTTTTATCACTTAGACATAGACAAATTTTACAAAGATCCTACTCCCGAAAACCTTCTCTTATCCTTGTATCAACCGGACACTCTTGCCATGCTTTTACTACGAGAAAAAGCCGATACATCATACCTGTTAATTGTCCAAAAACAAAATTCCCATTGGATACCTAATATCCTAATGCAAGACTTCGGAAAAAACATTCAGAATGTAAAAGACAAGATTCCCGATATTAAAAACGCTGACTTTAAAATTTTCCAATTCGAACATCTCTATTTTTATAGCTATATCAACAAGAAAGAACAAATTTATGAAGATATGCGAGGGAATATCCTCACCCCAAAAATGATGTGCAATAAATTATTCACAATTATCGATGCCATAAAAGAAGCAGCCGAGAAAGGTGAAATACTCTACCTCTAAATTTGTATTATTTCGTGCTTTTAATTTTTTTGTTAAAATAAATATTGCAACATTGCACTCTGATAAATCACAAAACAAAAAAATCATATTACACATGAAGACACTTCTTCTTATTTTAAGCGCTATCCTTTTCTTTTTACAGACAGGAAAAGCCTGCACGATCATCGTGGCCGGCAAAAAAGCCACGGTCGACGGTAGTGTTTTAAATTCACACACGGATGCCGGTGCGGATTGTCGCATCCGGGTCGTGGCGGGCCAGAAATTCCCCAAAGGAAGCATGGCTCCCGTGTATTACGGCATACAGCGAGTTGACCTCCCCTTGAATGACAACGGGGAAATCTTAGGTTACATCCCGCAAGTCGAGCAAACCTACACGTATTTCCAATCCGCTTACTCTCACATCAACGAGTACCAGCTATGTATCGGGGAAAGCACCACGAGCCAACGTCCCGAATTACAAGTAAACAAAGGAGAAGGGAAACAGATCATGACCGTGGAGCAAGCCATGATTTTTGCCTTGCAACGTTGCAAAACGGCAGAAGAGGCCCTAACCCTCATCACCTCGCTCATGGAAAAATACGGGTTCCTCCCCTCTTGCGGGCCGGAATCAGAATGTCTCACGATCGCGGACCCGGAAGGAGTATGGGTTCTCGAACTTTTCAGTGTCGGTAAAAACTGGACCCCGGAAAGTGGCAAGCCGGGAGTGATCTGGGCCGCTCAACGGGTGCCGGACGATGAAATCGCCATGATTCCCAACTGGAGCATCATTAAAGAAATAGATCTTTCAAAACCGGAACAATTCCGTGCCTCTTCCAACTACCAGCAGGTAGCCATTGAAAACGGCTGGTATTCCCCGGCAAGCGGAAAACCTTTCGTTTGGCAAGATGTTTATGCCCCGACTCCCAGAGAATGGGCCACAAACCGTTTTTGGTTATTCGTCAACACGTTCGCACCCTCTCTCGACCCAATCCCGTCCAGACGTACCAATAACCCGTTTGATAACTTAAACCAATATATCCAATACGTGGAACCGCTTAGCGTGTACCCGTTCTCCTTTAAACCGGAGCAAAAAGTTTCCGTGAAAGACTTCATGGACTTTCAACGTTCCACGTTCTCGGGAACCATCTATGACAAAGAGAATGACGCCGTTTGGTATTACCCGGACAAGAACGGGAACATGGTGAAAAGTAAACTGGCCACCCCTTTCCCATCCAGTGAAACGCAAAAATTAATGAAGACTACCCGCAGACGCCTAGTAGCACGGGTTGATGGGGAATACGGTATGGTCGCCCAGCTCCGCTCGGATCTTCCCCGGGAAATTGGTGGAATATATTGGGTTTTCCAAGATAACGCCTACACGTCACCTTACCTGCCCATCTTCACCGGCGTGACCCGCATCCCGGAAGTCTATTCCACATATAACCCCAAAGAATACTCCGACAATTCCGCTCGCTGGGCCATTGATTTTGTCGATAACTTACTCTACTTGAACTGGCAGGATGGGAAAAAGGATTTGGAAGCCGCACGGGCTCCCATGGAACAATCCTTCTTCGAACGTAACGCAGAGATCGAGAAAGAGTTTATCGCCTTGCAAAAGAAAAATCCCAAGAAAGCGACAGAATTACTCAATAAATACACGCAAGAATGTGCCGACACGATCATGCAAACCTACGTACAACTTCGGAACACGCTGATCACAAAGTACACGAACAATAAAATGAGATAAAAGTTATAACGAGAAGGGGCTGTCCCAAAAGTCTATTTTATAAAAAAACTCCTCCGTCACTTCGTGCCACCTCCTCTATAAACAGAGGAGGAGCTGGTGACTCTTCCCGTAGACTGGGAGTATCTCAACTCTCCCTCTGTTTATAGAGGGAGTACGGCGAAGCCGGGAGGGAGTTTGAAAATTGACTTTTTGAACTGCCCCTTCATCTCATTCCTCAGTTTGTTATTTCCTTTTTAATTTCCTATTTTTAACGCGAAGAGAATTAAACGTTACATTACCATGCACACGAACGAGCAATTCATTAAAGCGCTAAACCGAAAAAAAGAGGAAGCTTTCCAAATGCTCTTCAAAGATTATTATGCGTCTTTGGTCATGTACGCCATGCACTATGTCAGACAGGAAGTTGCCGAAGACATTGTACAGGATTTAATGACTCTATTGTGGGAAAAAGACACGTATTTTGATTCTATCTCTGCATTTCATTCGTTTATCTATTTATTTATCCGGAATCGTTCGATCAACCACCTGAAACATCAAAAAGCAGAATTAAATTACATCAATTACCGGCAAGGAGAATCAATATCAGACGAATCGGAAGTTTTCCAAGTCATGGAAGAAGAGATCTACCGTATTTTCTTCAACGTCATCGACCAATTGCCGGAACGCTGTAAGGAAATATTCAAATTACACTTGGCCGGGAAAAAAGAAAATGAAATTGCCTCACAACTCGGCATTTCCCTCTCAACGGTTAAAAGCCAAAAACAGAAGGCATTTCAACGTTTAAAAGAAAGACTGAACCCGCTATTTTTCTTTTTATTATTCATGTAAAAATACATATACCGGGGATTCCTTATCATTTCACTAGTATATCTCCGCACCTTCTCTAGTATAAAAAGAGCCATTTAAGTTGAAATAAATAGTTCTAATACTATAATAGCAGTAGATGACCAGTAGAAGAACAGTAGAAGAACAGTAAATGAAGTAGTGAGAATATAGAGAGAGAATAAAGAAAGAGTAAAGAAGAATAGGGGAAAAGTACTTTTTTCATTTTTGGCATCGTACTTTTTACTACCCATGCTGTTTGTTATACAAAATGAATACTCATGAATAACAGGCACCGCAAAATTATACAGCTCATCGTGTTGTACATGGAAAACAAACTTTCCGAGACACAACAAGACGAGTTAACCGCTTGGCTGGAAGAAGACGAAAAGAATCGCTCTTTCTTTCAACAGGTCATTTCCCCCGAAAAGAGGCTTCAAAAGTTTGAAACCCGAAAACACATCGATTCCGAAAGGGCATTTTCAAAATTCAAAAAGACTATCCAACCTCATAAAGTAAAGTCTATTTACCGTTTAAGCCGATACGCGGCTATTTTTCTCGTCCCCGTACTCGTGGGACTTGTTTATTTACTCGTGAATCAAGAGCCGGCAACCCGTGAAATTTCGCAATCACCTATCACTCATGGAAACAACAAAGCGATTTTGATTCTGTCACAAGGGGAAACGATTGACTTATCGCCAGATCACGCACTACCCGTGCTACCGGAAGGGATCGATTTAGTTTTACAAGGTGACAAACTCATCTATGTATCAGACTCCACGGCAGAAAAGGAAAAACAATATCATGAACTAATAACACCCCGTGGCGGGGAATTCAAAATCACCTTACCGGATGGAACATTCGTGCATCTGAATTCGAATTCCAAATTAAGATTCCCGAAGAATTTTACTCCCGACAAACGAGAGATATTCCTTTCGGGAGAGGCTTATTTCGAAGTAAGCAAAGACACGAACAAACCTTTTCTCGTTATTGCTGAAGACGTTCAAATAAAAGTGTACGGGACCACGTTCAATATAAACACATTACTTGGAAATCAAATACAAACCACGCTAGTCAAAGGTTCTGTCGGAATCCGGGTGCAAGATTCATCGCAAGAGTATATCTTGAAACCCAGCCAACAAGCGATCGTGCAAAAAACTGACGGGAATATCATCGTCCGGGAGGTCGATACCACTCCGTACACGGCTTGGACAGAAGGCATATTCCTATTTGACAACGAACGTTTAGAAACCATTCTGGACAAACTTGCCCTGTGGTATGACGTGGAACTATTTTATCAGAATGAATCCGTAAAGGAGGTCCGTTTCACGGGTTACCTGAAACGATATGACAACATCGATGTGATCTTAAATGCCATTGAATCCACCGTTAGCGCGACATTCCATATAAAAGAAAGAACAATTATTATAAACAAAAACGAGTACACGAACAGGTAAAACAAAGGACGGAGATGTTCCACCATCATCCGTCCTTACAGAACAACGAATAAATCAGACTGGACATCTCATTTATTCAAATACTAATAGATTAAACCACAAATTTATGAAAACTTTTGAATTTCGACCTCATGTACATGGGCGTCCTAAAAGTAAAATTATTCTAATTATGAAGATTTGCACATTCATTCTTCTGGTTTTTAACCTCGGATTGTCAGCCTCCGGCTACTCGCAGCAGAAAAAAATCACGCTGGACTTCAAGAACGCTACAAGCAAGGAATTTTTCGCCGAGATTCAAAAACAAACAGGTTATTGCTTCATTTTCAACACCAATCAAGGTGAACAGATCGGGGAGATCACCATTTCTGTCCGCGATAAAAGTGTTCAGGAAGTCATGGAAGAAATACTGCGTCCCACGGGATTCTCGTACACTTTCCAGAATGACATCATCGTGATTACCCCCAAAATGGCAGAACCCGAGAAAAATATCTTAACCGGACTGGTTTTCGACGAGAACAAACAACCCCTGCCGGGAGTAACCGTCCTCGTGAAGGGGTCAAGCAATGGAGTAACCACGAACACGAAAGGAGAATTCTCGATTAAGTTACAGGAAAAGGACACCCTCGTTTTCTCTTTTATCGGGATGGAATCCGTCACGTTACCCTATACCGGACAAAAAACGGTCACGATCACGCTCAAATCAAGCAAAAAAGAGCTGGAAGAAGTGGTTGTCACGGGTTACCAAGTAATCGAGAAACGCAAACTGACATCTGCCGTGGTGAGCGTGAAAGGTTCAGATGTGCTGGACCCGATCAACACGTCTATCGACCAGATGTTGCAAGGAAAAATACCGGGATTGCAGGCCATTAATCAGTCGGGAACCCCCGGAGTAGCACCCAAAATCAGGATTCGAGGCTCCTCCTCGATCTCGGGAAGCCGGGAACCCGTGTGGGTGGTTGACGGCGTGATCCTTTCCGACCCGATACCGCTTACCCCGGAAGAGATCAACAGCATGGACAACGTGAACCTGATCGGGAACGCGATTTCCTTCCTGAACCCGGAAGACATTGACCGGATTGACATTTTAAAAGATGCCTCTGCCACGGCTCTTTACGGGGTACGTGCCGCCAACGGGGTGATCGTGATCACCACCAAAAGAGGCCAATCCGGCCCGCCAAGGGTGAACTTCTCGACGAACCTTTCCGTCGTTGCCCGCCCAAACTATTCCATCATGAAACAAATGAATTCGAAAGACCGCATCGAGGTCTCGGAAGAAATGCAGGAGAAAGCATTACATTTCAACAAATATGACCCGTCTGAAATCGGTTACGAAGGAGCGTTAAGGGATCTGTGGGAGCGTCGCATCACCTACCAAGAATTCAACCAACAGGTGAAAAAACTAAAGGAAATGAACACGGATTGGTACGATCTCCTGTTCCACACCTCGTTCACGCAAAGTTATAACCTATCCGTTTCCGGGGGAAGTGATCGGGTGAATTATTACATATCAGCCGGGTACAACGATCAGAAAGGCGTGGCAAAGCCGGAAAAATACACTCGCTACAACGCCTTGGCAAAAGTGGATGTCAATTTATATCCCAATCTAAAAATAGGGGCAGACATTTCCTCTGCCCGGGTAAAAAGCAAGCGCACGCATAGTTCTGTCGATCTATACCAGTACGCGTACGAAACCTCCCGAGCTATCCCCGCCTACAACGAGGACGGAAGTGATTATTTTTATACCACGAAAGAAGGGTTGAAAAACACGGCAAAAGATTATTACTCGCCGGATATTAAGTTCAACATATTTCACGAACTGGATCATTCCGGCTACGAGAGTACGACCAGCAACACGTCCATGAATTTTCACCTTGACTGGAAACTGTTCTCCATGTTCAACTGGCACACCCAGTTCAACCTGACCACGACTCACACAAATGAACAGGAATGGGTGGACGAACAATCCACATTCGCACAATCCAAACGGTTGCTCGCATACGGCGTGAAAGAACCCGATGCGAAATTAGCCTCCAATTATTACACGGACACGGAACTTCCTATGGGTGGGATCTTGAATGAAAAAGATTATCGGGGACAGTCCTACCAGTTAACAAGTTCCCTCAGTTACTTCCAAACGTTCCAAAAACATGAAGTTAACGCCATTGCCGGAATAGAAATCAACTCTAGGAAGATGGACGGTAAAACGGAAACAAATTACGGGTATCTCCGGGAACGGGGACACAAATTCGCCAAGATCGTTTTGGAAAACTACAGCAAATACAGGAACACCGTGGCCGAAAACTATCCGGCTATCACGGACACCAAAGACAACAAAGTCTCTTTTTACGGGGCTTTCACCTACACGTTCGACAACAGGTACAGTTTCAATTTCAACATCCGGGCTGACGGTTCAAATCAATTCGGGAAAGACATTTCCACCCGATTCCTACCGATATGGTCCATCTCCGGAAGATGGAACGCCCACGAGGAGCTATTCCTTCAAAATGTGAAATGGCTGGAGGTTCTAGCCGTGCGAGGCTCTTTCGGTATACAGGGAAATGTCAACGAAGAGCAAGTTCCCGACATGATCCTGACCATGGGGGGTATAGATAATATCTCAGAAGAGTATTCGTCCACGCTATACAAGGTTCCCAATGACCATTTAAAATGGGAAAAGACACAATCCTACAACTTGGGAATCAATCTGGTTGTCTTGAAAGGCTTACTTGACGTTACCCTAGAAGGATATAAAAAGACGGGAAAGAACATGATCGTGACCAAGGAAATTACCTCCACGAACGGGGCATCCCGGGTGGCCATCAACCGAGGTTCTCTTCGGAATAAAGGTTGGGAGTTATCCGTCGGGCTTAAACCTTTAAATCGCAAAGACTACGGGATAAGTCTATCCTTTAATACATCCAAAGTGTACAACAAGGTTACCAACGCCGATAAGGAACAACATACCACCTATACAAATTACGTCAATGGAAGCGTGATCACCAACGGCAAACCGGTAAACACGTTCTACTCCTATCAATTTGACAAATTGGACGCTAATGGTTATCCGACATTCAAGAACTACAACGAACAATACTTGGAAGACGGGGATGGTCACAAAAAAGGGGATTTCATCATCAGTTCCTACGACGAGGCATACGCCCGGGCTTTCGTTGCCATGGGAAGCCGGGAGCCGGATTTAAGCGGTGGTCTCTCTGCCGACTTCCGGTATAAACGTTTCTCTCTAAGTTCCACGTTCGCTTTTAACTTGGGGCATAAGGTTCGATTAAACAACCTCTACGTGGCGAATCAAACGCTGCCCTATCCGCAGCAAAACATGAGTACCGAATACGTGAACAGGTGGCGAAAACCCGGGGATGAAGACCGGACGAACATACCCCGGTTAAGTGATGATGCCTTAAGAATAGGAGAATGGAACGATGCCTACATGAAGGTGTACCCGCAAGATCTGAAATACCCTGTCGCAGCATCTTTGTGGGAAATGTACAATTATTCGGATTTACGGACCGTGTCCAGTAGTTTCTTGCGCTGCACGAACCTGTCCTTGAATTACAGGTTCCCGGAAGAATGGTGCAAAAGGCTCTTCCTGAATTCATTGAATCTCGGGTTCTCCGTGTCCAACCTTTTTGTTATCAAAGATAAAGCCCTCAAGGGACGGGACCCGGAACAAATCAGCCTCGGGGCTCGCTCCATTCCACCACAACAAACTTATTCCATGCGGCTATCACTTAATTTTTAATCCCTGAAGTCATGAAAAAAATATATATTATACTCGCAATTCTGGTCCTGTTGACACAAGGATGTAATGATTTCCTTGAACCCGAATCACAGGATAAAGTCGTTCCTAAAACGGTCTCTCACCTGCGAGAACTCTTACTCGGAGAGATCATCCAGAACAAAAAAGACTACACCGAATATTTGTCCGTCATGACAGATGATTTCGCAGATCAAGACGGGAACCAGTATGAATACCGCAACCAGCTGTGGGGCTACTACACGTGGCAACGGGAACCCGAAGAGGGACGAGATTTGGCGACGAGGAATGACGAGGCATGGAGCGAATTATATCATGCCATTTTCACCTGCAATATCATCATTGATAAAACACCTTCCATGCACGGCACGGATGAAGAAAAGAATCAACTACTGGCAGAGACTTATTTCATGCGGGCCCAAGCTTATTTCGAGTTAATAAACTTGTACGGAGAACCCTACGAAAGCGCGGAGCAAGCCGAGAAAGCCCTCGGGGTCCCGATTAACGAGGAAATCACGATCATGGATAACATCTATTCCCGAGAGACTCTAGCGAAAGTGTACGCGAAGATAGAGTCCGATTTACACGAGTCGATCGCACGTTTTAAAAACACGGAATGGACCAAGAATGTGGTTCACCCGAGCCTAGACGTGGCTTACCTGTTTGCCTCCCGGCTGCATCTTTACAAAAAAGAGTACCAGTTAACCAAGAATTATGCCGACAGCGTTATCAATAACGAGAGGTACCAGCTCTACGACTTACATACAGCCGGCCTGACTTCCTACTCCTATTTTATCAACAGAAATAACCCAGAGATCATGTTCTGTTACGGCATGGCCAGTTTTGATTTTATCTATAATTACTCTTCCACGTATGCAACATACCTTGTCTCCGATAAGATCATTTCACTTTTTAGTAATGATGACTTGCGCAAAACCACATTTTGGGACAAGAATAAGAAACCTCACAAATTCAGTAGCACGAATTCCCAGTCCTACGGAAATACCTATCGTCTGTCAGAAGCCTACCTAAACCGGGCCGAGGCATTGGTTTTCTTAGACAAATGGGAATCGGCCATCACGGATATTAACACGATCAGGGAAAAGCGTATCGAGAACGATTACGAAATCACGGCCACCAACCGGGAGGATGCCCTGAACAAAGTCTGGGAAGAACGCAGGAGAGAACTTTGTTTCGAGAAACATCGCTGGTTCGACCTGAGAAGACAGGGAATGCCGGAACTACGACACATTTTCACGAACGGGGGAAGTCGGAAAGAATACATTCTACCCGCGGGAAGTAAATCCTACACGCTACCGATCCCTAAAAAGATCAGAGAGCAAAATAAGATTATCGTGAACATCGAACGCCCCGAACAGCTATAAACCTATAAAAACCGAAACTATGAAAAGTATATATATCATACCCCTATTTTTTATCCTTCTAGGATGTCATGATGAAAACAATCCAAAGGTGGAATTACAAGCCGGGAAGTACACGTTAACCGATGATCCCAACGATTACGTACAACATTACATTTATGACTTTTACCAGAAATACGGCGTGGTCATCCTAACCAACCCGGATTCCAGCGATTACGTTTATAACTTTAACAATCAAAACCCGATCTCGCTAAAAGCCCCGGAACAGGAAAAAGAAGTCCTTAAAACCGGGCTGCAATTTATCGAGGAGCAGTTCTTGAATATCTATGACGAAAATTTCAAAAAGAAATATTTCCCGTTCACGATTCAACTGGCCAATCGTATTGAGTTATGGATACTGGGTGATTATGATTTAGTCAACGCCTATTCAAGCTCCGGCTTTATCGTAATCGCAAACATCAATGACGATCTGGCAACTCTCGATGAAACCACCCTCAACAATTACCGGGGAGATATTAATCAAAGTCTTTGGACCGAATATTTACTAAAGCGTGAGGCATGGTTCGTACCGGGAGCCTTCCTCGAAGTAAGCAAGGAGTATTACGGGGACTACAGCCTGTTTGAATCGTACACGGTAGAAGAGGGAATTATTGAGGCCAGAGAATGTGGATTCATCACGTTCGACCCCTATATGTCCGAAACCGAAGACCCGGAAGATTGTCTTCTATTTATCCCAAGTCAAGAGATGGACGTGCAGCAATATTTTCAATTCTTGTTCTCTTCCACGAAAGAGGAACTAGACGAACTCATGGAAGAATATCCCTTGGTAGAACAAAAATATTTACTGTTACAAGATGCTATCCAAAAACAACTGGATATAGATATCTTTTCTTTTTGTCTGCCTTCATAAAACAGTGACTTATCCAGCTACCCCCTCCAACTCCCCCTTACACAGGGGGAGTTAGTGGGGGTAGTTGTTAAAAAATGACTTTTGGCACGCTCGCTTTTATTCTCCATATTCCAACGGAAATACGTACCTTTGCACAAGGGACGACGTAATTTAACAAATACTTCCAATGGAATTAACCTTCAACACGAAACTAAAAGGGACAATTGCCCTCACGGATTCTTTTCAACTCACGAAAACACTCCGTGAAGATAACAGTTTGTACAAATTTATCTGGGCAAGGAAAGGAACCGTCACGATAGACGTTGACCATCAACTCATCACGCTACAAGAAAACGATATTATTTCCCTGACCAACCTTCACCACTTGGAAATCAAGGAATCCGAAGGAGACTACATGATACTCCTTTTTAACAGTAATTTCTATTGCATCTACGGGAACGACCACGAAGTTTCATGTAGCGGATTCCTTTTCAACGGTACCTCCCGCATCATGCACTTCCGCCTTTCGGAAGAAGAAAAAGCAACTTGCGAGGCCATCATCACCAGCCTGCAAAGCGAATTTCAAGTAAACGACAACTTGAAAGAAGAAATGTTGCGCATCCTGTTGAAACATTTTATCATTCACGCAACACGGGTTGCCCGCAAAAACCTGCATATCACACCGGACATGGAAGAGAGTTTCAACTCCGTCCGTCGCTTTTACGTGCTTGTCGATCAACATTTCAAAGAAAAGAAACAAGTGCAGGATTACGCCGATATGTTATGCAAATCCCCTAAAACCCTTTCGCACCTTTTATCGTTATACAATTTACCTTCCCCGTTGAAAGTGATCCACCAGAGGGTAGAGGCGGAAGCAAAACGGCTTTTACTATATAGCGAAATGACAGCCAAGGAGATCGCCCATCTCTTAGGTTTCGAAGACCAAGCAAGTTTCAGCCGTTTCTTCAAGAAAGTTTCCGGGGAAAGTATTACACAATACAAACGTCAGTTGAAAGAATCGGGAAAAATTGACAACTAAAACGGAAAAATTGCCATTTTTAACCACATGCGGATAGCCGATCTTTGTACCTGAAGTTAAACAATCTAATTCAGGAATAAAATGAACGAGCAAGTAACAAAATTCATCCATCGTTTTTTAACGATAGCAGCATCAAGCAAAGGTTTAGGCATAAAACTTATCCGTGTGGCCATCCTCATCATTTTCGTGTGGATCGGGGGGCTGAAATACTATCACTACGAGGCTGACGGGATTGTACCGTTCGTTGCCAACAGTCCCTTCATGAGTTTCTTCTACAACAAACAAGCCCCGGAATACAAGGAATACAAAAACGCGGAAGGAGCCTACGTAATCAAAAACCGGGAATGGCATCAAGTAAACGGAACGTACACCTTCGCCTACGGGCTGGGAGCCCTGATCTGTACCATCGGGATACTGGTTTTCCTTGGATTATTCTTTCCCCGCATCGGCATCATCGGGGATATTCTGGCCATTATTATGACTATCGGAACCTTGTCATTTCTTGCCACGACACCCGAAGTATGGGTCCCCAATCTGGGAAGCGGGGAATTTGGTTTTCCCCTGTTATCGGGAGCCGGACGCCTCGTGATTAAAGACACGGCCATATTAGCAGGAGCCATAGTGCTACTATCCGATTCTGCACAACGCATATTAAATCAATTAAAACATCAAGAATCATGAAAGAATTTGACGCTATCATCATCGGTTTCGGCAAAGGTGGTAAAACCCTTGCCACGGAACTGGCTCAACATGACTGGAAAGTTGCCATGATTGAACGATCAGATAAAATGTACGGGGGAACCTGCATCAACATCGGGTGTATCCCGACCAAAGCACTCATCCACCAAGCAGAACTTGCCACGCTGAAAAAAGGGCTCTCTTTCGAAGAACGGAAAGCGGACTACCGGAAGGCTATCGCATTCAAAAATAATGTAACAGACAAGCTACGCCAAAAAAACTACGATAACCTCGCCGGGAACCCCAACATCACGGTTTACACGGGCGAAGGACAATTCGTCTCACCCGAGATCGTTCGGGTGACAACAAAAGAAGAGACTTTCGAACTAACGGCAAAACACATTTTTATCAACACGGGAGCGGAAACCGTGATACCCCCGATCAGCGGGATTCAGGATAATCCCAAAGTATTCACAAGCACAACGATCATGGAACTGGAAGAACTTCCCCGACAGTTAATCATTGTCGGAGGTGGTTACATCGGGTTGGAATTTGCCTCCATGTACGCCTCCTTCGGAGCGGAAGTCACCGTGCTGGAAGGATTCTCGGCATTGATTCCCCGGGAAGATCGGGATATTGCAGCCAACGTGCAGGAAGTACTGGAGAAAAAAGGGATTCGCTTCATCTTGAATGCTAACGTGCAATCCGTGACTAATGGCGAAAAAGAAGCTACCCTCACCTATAAGGATACAGCAAGCGGCGAATTGAACACGCTCCAAGCGGATGCAATTCTCCTCGCCACGGGTAGGAAACCCAACACGGAAAGCTTGAATCTAAAGGCGGCCGGGGTCGAAGTCAACGAAAGAGGAGCCATCATCGTGGACGAATATTTGAAGACAACAACACCCCATATCCGTGCCATAGGAGACGTAAAAGGCGGTCTGCAATTCACCTATGTTTCTCTGGACGATTATCGAATCATCCGGGAAGATTTATTCGGTAATAGGGATCGGGCAACAACCAACCGGGAACCAATCAGTTATTCCGTGTTTATCGAGCCCCCGCTTTCCCGTATTGGGATGAATGAAGAAGAGGCCCGGAAAAAGAACCTGAATTTCAAGGTAAACAAATTCACCGTCTCTTCCATTCCACGAGTACACACGATCGGCAAAACAGAGGGAATGTTGAAAGCTATCATTGATGCAGACACGAAAAAGATACTGGGCTGTACACTATTTTGTCCGGAATCAAGCGAAATCATCAATATCGTAGCTATCGCCATGAAAACGGGACAGGATTACACATTCCTGCGGGATTTCATCTTCACGCACCCCTCCATGAGCGAATCATTCAACGACCTGTTCAGATTTAAACTATGAATTAATCCGCTTGTTGCCACGAAGATTTCGGCAAGGTAAACCAGAAGGTTGATCCTTGCCCCACTTCTGATATTACCCCAATCTGTCCCCCTAACCGGGTCACGATACTCTCACAGATGGAAAGTCCCAATCCCGTACCCTGTTGGAAAGAGTTCAATTTCACAAATCGCCCGAACACCTCTTTTAACTTGTCCGCGGGAATACCACATCCCGTGTCCGAGACATAAAAATACAACGACTCATCCTCTTGTAGCCGATACCCGACACGAATACTCCCGTTAGTGGTAAATTTTATGGCGTTCGTAACAAGATTATGCAACACCTGCATCAAACGATTCGCATCAGAGTAGATCACGCACTCGGGCAAATACTCCACGAATTCCACAACGACCGAATCATTCTTTAATCGTAAACGAGCTGCCCGGACAACTTCTGTCAGTAATACATTCAGATTGATTTCGGAATACACGAATTCGAACACACCGGCTTCAATTTTCGATAAATCCAAAATATCCCCGATCAGTTGCAACAACAACGTGTTATTATTCTCTATAATCTTAATATATTCCTGCCGTTCATTCTCGTCCTCGGTGTAAGCCAACACGTTAGAAAAACCGACAATAGCGTTCAACGGGGTCCGGATTTCATGACTCATATTAGCGAGAAAAGCTGACTTCAAATGATTCGATATTTCGGCCGCCTCTTTCGCCTTCAACAATTCCTCTTCCATCCTCTTCCGTTCATCAATAAGTAGAGATCCTCCAACCAACAAGGTGGGATGACCCTCTCCATCCCTCTCGCTCACGGTCACGAAACTCTCGAACCAAACATACTCTTTTGATCTCCCCCGAAACATAGACCTATGTTCTTTTCGAACAATATCAGCCCGATCGTAATACAAGTCATAATAGGCCTCATGCATTCCTGCTCGATCATCCGGATGAACAAGCATATCCCCTTCCATTTCAGTCATCATCCTCGAATCCTTCGTCTTACAAAGCTCGTGAGTCACGTATGTAATGTCATAATTAATCGTCTTATTCAACAGATCCCACGTCCATGGGATAAGCCGTGTCACACCCAGCACCAGTTCATACCTCCGGTTCAACGCCTCCAGCGAAACTTGATGCTCCTTCATTTTCAAGGAAACCAGATATTCTTCCGTCCGATCGATAAAGAACACATCCATAAAATTCTTCTCGGAACTCGGGAAAGATAATTTATCGTAATAATGAATTTCATTATTTTCTTCCGGAAAAACAAAAGAAGTTATTCGTTTGGATTCCTTATCCATCATATAATCCAAAAGCTGGTTATCCACGTCCGCCTCCGTCAAACGTTTCCCGACTACCCGGTCCCGAGTACAATGAAAGACTTTCTCGAAAAGATTATTGACATCACAAAATATAAAATCAACGACATTCCCCGCCTCATCGAAAAGCAATTGCTTACGAATATAAATGACAGGCATATTGTCGACTAATTTCCGATATTGTGAAAGTAATTGAAATTCCCGTTGCCGCTGCTGACGTCTCTGACACATGACATGAAAACGCATCATCCCGAGCGCTCCAAGCAACATGATAAATGCCAAAGCGATAATAATATACTCCTTGTAAAGTTGGTAAAAATTAGGCGGGACTTGATAAAACACGACATCTCCCGTGATGCTATCAGGGTCTACACCATGATGTTGTAAATGATGATAGTTTAAATAGATTTTCGGTTTGCCCCCCACCCGATCCATTATCTCCCGGGCCGGCTTACCACCCAAAATTTGCCGTATGGTTTGAATAGCCACTTTACCAAAATCCGATGCCGAGATAAAATATCCCCCGGCAAAAGCACCCGTTTCCATATCCATCTCCGTTAACGTGAACACGGGGGCATCTACAAAACCATATATAATTTTCTGAAGATTATCTGACAAGTAATGACTCTCGGATTGCCTTTTACCTAAAAACCAAGAATTATAAATAATACCCACTTCCCTGCTGTACTCCATCAATGTATCCAGCAATTTCTCTGTTGACATCTCCATCGATGTCAACAAATCCAATCCCAACTCGGGGAAATCCTTCTTCAACACGCTACTCACTTCCTCCCGAACCATGGTACTAATATAACGATCATCCGAAATAAGAGCTATCGTCTTTACCCCAGGCTGTAATCTCCGAATCAAATCAATCGTATTCCTAACATAAAAGGGATGTTTCACCACGGTCAGATTATATCCCTCGGTAGCCACCTCCGTCGACATGAATTTCCCTTTTCCTAAAAAATCCTTGTTGACAAAATTTTCTAAACTACTCGGCATGGAATCCCTAGAATAACAGATAACGGCAGGAACATCCTTCCATTCCCGATCAAATAAAGGCTGACACACAAGCCACGCCGGATCCCCGATAAAAACGACCACTTTAGGCGGCTTTAAATATCGGGACAATAAATATTCCCTTTTTTCTTCCACATCTTCGATCCGCGTCATCATCGGAATAGACAATTCTTCCGCCTCAACATGAAACCCCGGGGACGAGAATTCATCCCGTATATTCTGGTATAGATTGTTCGCCCAAGCCTCGTTAAAATTAATCGAGTTAAGCACCAGTATATATTCCTTCCCCCGTGTATTTTCAGCAAACCCTAGAACATACACGCCCAAGAAGAAAAATAGTGCCGTGATCCTCCTCATCATAACTTCAATTCATACGTCAGCACCAAAATTACGAAATAATAATATGTTTACCCCCTCTTTGTAGTCTATTTTTTTAATATTTTTTGGTATATGTTTAAACAACGTTACTAGATAGGATGGCATCCACCTCCACACCCTCTCATTTTTGGTTGTGGGTACATAAAAATAGCACTTGAAATAAGGTGATGTTACCTTCTCATTAAAGTTGAATTAAAGTAATTATAGGTTTATCAAAAACCGTAATCACTCACCAACCACTTGATTCAATAGTAGGAGTAACATCGTTACTTCTGCTATTTTCTGTTTTAACTTTTTATAGGCGATCTTTTTCTGCGTTTTCACCGTGTTCTCCGAAACTCCCAACAAGCGGGCAATTTCCTCGTTATCTTTCCCTTGCATGGCAAGCTTGAAAATCTCCCTGCATTTCGGTGCCAATTCTTGTTCTGTCTCAGCCAGTATCCGTTCTGCCTCTTCTTCGATCACGTAATTGATAAAACAAACCTGTGATTCCAGTTCCTGCACTCCTTTGGCCATATACTCACTCTTCACCCGCTCATGTTTCAAATGATTCAGTGCGTTATTACGGCTGACTTGATACAAAAAAGATTTCACATGAGCCGCAGATGCCATTTCCTCCCGGTTATCCCACAAGGAAATAAACGCCTCCTGCACACAATCCTCACAAACAGAAAGATCATCAATAAAACGGTGCGTGAACAAACACAAACTATGATAAAAAGTATCAAAGATCTGTTGATACACTTTTCTGTCACCAACCGTTAATCCTTGGATTTTTATTGAAGTTTGTTCCTGCATACACTTACGCTTTATTTATTTCCTCTTTACGTAAAACAAAGATAGAAATGAAAATGTAAAAACGAAATGATTTATTTCATTATGTTTCAATATAGTCTCTTTTTCTTTATAAAATTAAAACCTATTTATAAATTTAAGGGGCCATATAGCCCCTTAACACGAACAACTGACAATATTAATTACAAGAAAATAATTCTCATTCACACACAAACTATTGCCCTATATTCATTGAAATATACTTCTTTAAAGATTCATCTTCAATATTTGCCTCCAACATAAGAACCAACTTTTGTAAATCATCCTCTTGTTGCATCTCTGTTTTCAGATATTTTAATACCGGGAATGCAATATTCATCGCCTCATCATCATGAAACAATTTAAATCCTTTTTTACAACGGCTATACAAGCCCTTTACATCTTTTTTCAGATAGGCTTCCGCTATATCAATACATGCAGACAACTCTTTCCGTTTTTCTAACTTAAAGGATTTAATCTCGTTTTTCATGTTTACCACATCTTCTATTGTACTTTTTTTATCATACCCTTTCAAGATATAACTCAACTGATTATAATACACGGCATATAATTTATTATCAACCTTCGTTTTACCCAACGACCGGATGAACTCCTCCCGATGATCTACCAAATATTTAAAATGATCTGTTCCCTTTTTAGTCAACGCCGGACTTTCAAAAATAAACCAGTAACTACTATCCACCTTTTCAGACTCATCCAACAATCCCAATAGGACAGCACTCACTTCCTTCGCCTTATTCTCCTCATATATAGACAACAGAGACTGAATATACCTTGATAGGAAAGCCTTATCCCGGTTTCCCTCTTCATACAATCGGTCCAGATACCCCGTGGAATTCTCTTCTACCATTCCTTCCTGTACACGTCTCAAAAATGCATCCGCCTCACCGGAACCGAGTAATTTGTGATACACGCTACCATCAGGACGCAAAATCAAGAACGTCGGGAAAGCTCGTATGCCGTAACGTTTGACTAATTCCGGCCCTTCTCCTTTCTCCATATCAACTTTCAGACACACAAAATGCTCGTTAAAATAATCACCCACAATCTCCTGTGGGAACACGGTTGAAGTCATGTATTTACAAGGACCACACCAAGAAGTATAACAATCCAAGAATACCATACTTTTTGCCCTTTCCGCTTTCTTCAAAGCCTGTTCCAAAGTCAGATCCTCCCAATACACTCCGACAGAAGCCAGTTTCTTAAAACGACTGAAAAAAGATCTCAAATATCCTTTCAAATCTTCTCCGGTTGCCGATTCCACGAACAGATCTCCCAATGCAGCAACTCTTTGCCATTGCTGTTTATCTCCCTTTTTCTCCACAAATTGCAAAGAAGTTGCCAAAGTCCACAGTTCTGCCTGCGGCAAATTCTGTACTTCTCGTTCCAAAATTGATATCATCTCGTTTACATCCTCATTACAACGGGCATAAGCCAAGGCCAATTTGGTTTGAAGATATTCCTTACCCGGCAGATCATATTCATTCAATTGCTGTTGCATCACATCCAACCGCCCGACATCCTCTTTCTTTGCAAACCCAGCAACATAACTATATAACATACCGGAATAGGCAGAAGCAATTTTCTGATTTACTTTTTCTTCCCCGATACTCTTTTCAAAAGCCGCTTTATTCTTTAATAGGAAAGCAAAATTATCGGATGTCAAAGGAGAAAGGAAACTATCCTCGTATATTACCCAATAAGACTTAGCCATTTTTTCTTTAGAAGTCAAACGCTTCACCAATTCATCCGCCACCACTTTTAAACGCTCATTATCATAGGTATCTTGTAACGTCAGCACGTAATCCAACATGCGTTTTTTCGTCATCTTTCCAGTCTTGTACTCCTTTTCCAACACCTCCAATGTATTTTCTTTCTGCAAACCTCTCTTTACCCGAAGAATGAACTCTTGAAGTTCTCCGCCTCCAACAACCCGATACGTTTCCTTCCCCTCCGGATTCAAAAGTAAAAAGGTCGGGTATGCCCGTATTTTAAATTGCTTGGAAAGCTCCTTTCCTTCTCCTTTCTCCATATCAAACTTGACATTCACGAAATGAGCATTGAAAAAGTCCCCGGCCTCCTTTTGAGGGAAGACCTCTTCCGTCATCATTTTACAAGGTCCGCACCATGTCGTGTAACAATCCACAAACACCATCTTTCCTTGAACCTTTGCTTGCTCCAAAGCCTCCTTCAACGTGATTTGCTTAAAATCGGCTCCTTGCGAAAATAGCTGGAAATAGCCACATACGCATATCAATAAACATACAATTCTTTTCATACAGTAATTTTTTATTCATATCATACAGGGGCTGATTGAAAAATCAGTCCCTGTTCATTGAATTTATTCTTTAATCCTAATCCCGTCAAGACAGAAATACGGTGGGGTCCTCATCCGACCGGTTCCGGCCTCTATATCCGATGATGCCACATGGAATACAACTTTCGACACTTCTCCCAAGGAACTTAAATCCACCTTATACCAATCGTTAATCACCAAGCTCCAAGCCGGATGACTCGGATCTCCCTTCCGGGTACACAGATAAAACTCTACTTGACCAGTTTCTGTCTCCCCGTTATATCCGGTAACGATCAATTTGTAAAAATCCTTATCGGCATCCACCATTTTCTTCACACCTCCCGGAACATTCGTGAACCATACCCCTTTTTTATTCGCACTACCCGGAATATTGGGATTAGCAACCGGCTCTTCTTCTGTCCCGTATTGATCCCCATACACCAATGCCAAATAGGTATAAGTCGTATTAGCCACTAGAATATGCTCCACCACTGCCGGGGTCCCCAGCGTAAAATAAGTATCATCGCCCTCAACCCGTCCAACAGCATATACCTCATTTGCATTGGGAAATCTCGTGTACACACTATAAATATTTGAATCCAAAGCCTCTTGAGTAGCCGTCCACGTAAAGGAACGGTTATTCCGGTTTGAATAAGCAAACCCGGCATACGTCCCGTCACTATTTTTCTTTGTATTAAACGTTACGGAATTCCTGTGAGCCGCTTTCGAAGTAAAGCCGCCGTCCGGGATCGCATGGGTAAAACGATCCAACTCCAGTTCATTCAGCGTCACATCATTCGGTACAGGTGCCAGCACATCCTTATCATCGGAACATGCTATAAAAGCTATAATCAGAATGAATATAAACCACAAATTTCTCATAAATCTCATATATTTACTTGTTTTGTCAAACATCAATTACCAAGCTCCGGGTTCTGTACTGCCAGAGGATTTTTTAACCGTTCGTTCTCTGGAATCGGCCAACAATACTGATTTTCCGTGAAATTCACATCCGGTTTCAGCGTGTATATCCAGGGTTTATTCTGGGCAGTACTGGCATCCGTGTCATTTATAAATCGCAAAGAGGCAAAATACTCGCTTCCATTTTCCAAGAACTGTTCTACCCAAATTTCCCGGAATATCGCTCTCAGTAAATCTTGCTTACTTCCGGGGGATAAAGCCGGTAACACAGGGTTTGTCCGGCACGCCCGCATATCATTCAAAGGCTTCAATGCTTCTTCCAAAGAATAATCATCCAAACGGGCTTTCAACTCCGATTCCATAAGATACAACTCGGCATAGCGGAAATAATAGGTCGCGTATGGAGCATCTTTTGTATCATACCGTCCTCCATGATATAATTTCACCGGAGTAAACACCATCTTTGTATCCCAAGTCTCGGGAGCCCGGGCAGAATCCATGACCACCTCATAGCGAGGATCTTCCTTCAACCACCCGGTTGCAATATCCGAATAGGTATTATTATAACCGATGTTATACGAATAGTCAAACTCGTAACTCGTCGTACTGGCAAAATCACCCAGATACCTTGCCCACAAAACCTCTTTCGAATCCCAACCCACTTCATACATAGCTTCTATATCCGATTCCATTTGCCAACTGGAAGGAGCATCCCGTTTTACGGTCTCCACTAGCGTCAACGCATCCTTCAAATCTTGCGTAGAACCACGCATAACCCCGCGATAAAGTAAGATTTTTGCTTTCAACACCTGTGCCATCTGGCGGGACAAACTACGGGAAGTCGTGAAGTCCGGCATATTGGCGATTGCATCATCCAAATCTTCAAAGATCTTCGTGTACGATTCCCCGACACTGCTACGAGGCACCTGCAAATTACTCAAATTTGCCATCTTATCCCGGTACAATATCCCGTAAGCCGAATCATCCGCATCCCACCATCTCCCGAACAACCAGAACAAATTCGTGTAAGCCCAGCCCCGCATACACCGGGCCTCTGCCAACATTTCCTGCTTACGTTCCGGAGTCGGGAACTTATTCTCTGCCAAGTTTGAAATCGCTTCTATTGCCGCATTTGCAGAGTTCACCAAAGAGTATAAGGCCTGCCAAGTTCCAGCCATGTCATTAGAACCTTCTTTATAAGCCATATTAAAATTAGCCGTATATGAAGAGTAAAATCCTCCTTGTGAAGACAAGCGGCACCAAGTCGCACCCCCAAATGCAGAATTGGAAGCCACGATCGAGTACATCCCGTTCAGAATATTTTTTGCCCCACTATAATCCGTGACGGCATTATCCAGTGTCAAATTATGCTTGGGAACCTGATCCAAAAAATCCTCACATGAAGTAAAGAACACGATCCCCAACAACATGATATAATAACTTAATCTCTTCATCATATCTTATTTTAAAGTTATTTTTATTCCCAAATTGTAGGTTCTGGCTGACGGGTAAGAGCTGTAATCAATACCCATATTATAAAATGCACTGTAAGACGTGCTAAAGTTTCCCTGCGGGTCCATACCCGGATATTTCGTCCAAGTAAACAAATTTGTTGCTTGGAATGTCACGTCAATCGCATTCACGATACTGGAACCGAATAAACGACGAGGCAAACGATAACTAATATTCAAAGCGGATAATCTCATGAAAGATGCATCGTGAACATAGCGATCCGTGATAATGGAATTCGATCCCCAACCATAATACATGGCTCTCGGATAACCCCGATCCACCCCCGGATTCATCGTCCAAGACTTCAACACGTTCTTAGAAGTATTGTACACATTCATATCCCCGGCACTATTCTTTTCTTCATCATAGAAACGATCAGCCCCGACCGAATAAGTAAAGGTGGCGTTCACCATCAATCCTTTCCAATAAACCGTCGTACCGAATCCTCCGAAGAAATCGGGATTCGCATTACCTATTTCTGTCCGATCACCGTCAGCCGTGATCTGCCCGTCACCATCCAAATCCATGATGTACAAGTCTCCCGGACGCTCATAATTATTATTATCCCGGTAATATTGCTGTTGCCCCGTTTCCGGATTCACCGTCTTTAGAGCCACTAACTCCTCATTTGTCCGGATCAATCGACCGCCATATTTGTAACCATACAAGATTCCGGTTTTTCCTCCGACATCAATTTTGAAATATTGATATGCACCACCACCAAAATACTCATCCTCACTATTCAATTTTTCCAGTGTCGTAACATTTCTTGCCACGTTGAAATCAAAATCCCAAGTCAAATCCTTCTGAGCATTCTTGATAATATCCACTTTAACATCAAACTCGAAACCTTTATTCTTCAAAGAACCAATATTCTGGGTAACTGAAGAGAAAGAAGATGAATAAGGTACTGGATCACTATACAACAAGTTATCGACCTTTTTCTGGTAGTAACCGATAGATCCCCGGATACGATCATCCCAGAATCCGTAATCCAAACCAATTTCTTTTTGTACCTGAGATTCCCACTGTAAAATATCATTCCCCAGCGAAGAGGGTTTTATTCCCGGAGCGTTATTGTACGTCGCTGATCCCATCAACGTTCTCCAGTCATAATTACCCAAATTCTGTGATCCGGTCTTTCCGATAGAGGCTCTCAATTTCAAGTAAGAAACGATGTGAGAATAATCTTTTAGGAAACTCTCGTCAGAAATAATCCAAGCCAAAGCTCCCGACGGGAAATATCCCCAAAGTTTATCCGGACCGAATTTAGAAGAACCATCCGCACGGAAAGTAAACGTGGCGAGATAACGATTTTTAAATTTATATTCCACACGGGCAAAAGTAGAAACCAACGTGTTAGAAGAATAACTTGAACTTATCGAGTTTTTCGTTGCCGCACTCCCCAAATTCGTCAATACCTCATCATCCGGAAAATTCGAGCCTGATGCCGACAATCCGTCTGACTCGTACTTTTCAATGGAGAATCCCAACAACCCAACCAGATTATGATCTCCAAACGTGTTAAGATAATTCAACGTGTTATCCCACACATAAGTATACGACTCATTTTTGGAAACCGTTGAAGAACTTGTCCCGTCATCATAATATTTACGGTCGTAGGTCAAATTCTTATTAATACCATACTTCAACGTCCCGTTCGTCCGTAAGGTAAGACCGGGAATAATATCCCATTCCAATCCCAATGATCCCGTGAAATCTTTTCCTTTCCCTTCTTTCGTGTTCTTCAACGAAAAAAGAGGATTCTCCACGTAAAAACTGATCATATTAATCGATCCGTCTTCCAAGTAAGCCGGGTAATCCGGGCGCATATCCAAAATTGTACTGATCATATCATCCTTGTCATTCGTCACACGGGATGTCGCCCGCAAGCCCAATTTGAAACGAATCACCTCCCGAACAGAGGCATCAAAATTGAAACTACCACCTAACAATTTAGAACTACCACCTTTCACGATTCCTTTCTGATCTTTATAGAAGAAAGAAGCATTATAAGACGATTCTTTCGATCCTCCGCGGATTCCCAAACTATAATCCTGCGTCACGGCATTATGTGTCATCAAATCCCACCAATCCGTATCACCATCATAATAAGCATCCTTCAGGAAGAAATCATCCTCCAGTGTTTCCAAATCAAATTGGCTATTATTCGTGGCAGCATTAAATTTCGCCTCATCAATATATTGTCGGGTAAAATAATCCAATGTACCTCTTGTAAAGAAACTAGCCCGCACGGCAGCTTTTGACAAGGCAATATATTCTTTGGCATTCAACACCCCGAAATCATTCGCATTCATTGTCTGAATCCCGTAACGGGCAGAAAATTCCAGTGTCGGAGTCATGCCTTTTTTTCCTCGTTTAGTTGTCACCAATACAACCCCGTTTGCAGCCCTCGAACCATAAATCGCCGTGGCAGATGCATCTTTTAAGATATCTATTGTCTCCACATCCGACAAGTTCAAATTATACAACGTGTTGGAAATATTACCGGAAGTCCCAGCCGAATATTCAGGTACCCCATCAATTACCCACAAGGGCTGAGAATCTCCGGACAAAGAAGAAGAACCTCGGATTATCACCGATATCGGAGATGTCGGTGATGCCGAACTGATCATCACGTTCACCCCCGGGGCCCGTCCCTGCAACATGGATTGAATAGAAGCCCCCATCGGTGCCGTTTCGATCTCTTTCTTCCCTAAACGAGATACCGCCCCGGTCATATCCTTTGCTTTCGTGGTGCCATACCCAACTGCCACAACCTCTTCCAAACGATTCACTTCCTCTTCCAAAACCACATTGATAACCGTGTTGTTACCCACTGTTACGTACTTCGTTTGCATCCCGATAAAAGAAAAACGTAAACGTACATTACTCATTTCCGGATAGGTCAACACGTAATTTCCCTCGATATCCGTCACCACACCCAACGTGGTACTATCAATCAACACGGAAACACCCGGTAAAGGAAGACCTTCCTTATCAGTAACCCGTCCTTTCACTTGTTTTTCTTTCTTATCCTCCTTTGGCACCTGTGGTTTCTCTCCCAACGGAACAATCACCACATTCACGCCTACCACACTAAAAGTCAAACCGGACCCCTTTAAACACTCCGTCATCACATCCCGGATGTCGGAATCCTTAAAATTCAAGGTCAAATTACCCACGGATTCCACCTGACTGTTTTGGTAAACAAACCTGTAATCCGTGGATTTCTCCAAAATGCTCATAACCTTTTCGAGAGATGCCTTTTCTACCTGCAAAGACACTTTAGCATCCTGACCGAATACAGACGCCGAAACCGGCACTACACTCAAGAGTAGAAAAAACATTAAAAACCTCATAGCTAACCACATTTTTAACAACCATCTAATCCGAAGATGGACACAATTACCTGTTTTTTTCATACATTTGTAAAGTTTTAAAATATAACAATCCCGGCTTTTGCCGGATTTAGGGACGAGGTAGTGCAAATACCTCGTCCTTTATTTACGCCTCACGAAAATACTTTTCCCTTTTACTTCAAATTCCGTATCACCTGCCATCTGCAAAAGCCCGACGATCTCTTCAAAACGCTCGAATCGCTGAATATTCCCGGTAAATTCAATATCCTTGCGAGAAACATCTTCATAGAAAACATCCACATCATACCAACGTGCCAATGTGTTTAGTACTTCTTCCAATCGCTGTTTGCGAAATACGAAATTCCCGTCCTTCCAAGCCGTGTACAGGGTCACATCAACAGTTTCACAGGACAAAACACCCTCATCCGTCAGAACCGCCTGTTCTCCCGGAGCAAGCACAAGACTTTTATCATCTTTTGAAATAAATTTCACTTTCCCCGAAACAAGCGTGGTCATTTGCTTATTCTCTTCCGGATAATAACGAGCATTAAATTCCGTTCCAAGCACTTCTATACGATTCTCTCCTATCTCCACGATAAAAGGTCGGTCAACCTCCCGTTTCACCTTAAAATAGGCCTCCCCCACGAGAAACACTTTACGCTCCCGATCACCAAACTTCACGGGATAACGAAATCTTGTTTCCGAATTGAAATACACTTCAGTACCATCCTCCAATGTAATCGGGTACTCCCCACCCCTCGGAACCCTCAATTCATGATACGGGATCTCCCCCGCCAAATCCTCACATTCGTAACGTATTCCCCGGTTTTCCTTTAATATCTTTACCCCATCCAAATCTAACTCCACGGAATTCTCCTTTTCCGCATCGAGGGCCAAGCGTTGCCCATTAGCCAGAATCAATTCAGCCTTTACTTCTCCCGGATGAATTTCTCGTTTTTCCTGTTTGACTATCTCCAAATCCTCCCCTCCCGATTTATAATAATAGAAACAGAATAATAAAACCATCGGTATTGCCACAGCAATCCCTTTATAAAGCCACCCGGATATAAAATGCTGACTTTTTCTTGTTTTACGTTCTACTTCTCGCCAAGCTGCCTGCTTGTTCAATTTCCGGATCACCTCCAATCGCTGATTCCGATTCTCTCGTCCCCGCACTCTTAAATACAATGCTTTATTCTCTTCACTTTCATTAATCCACTCTTTCAGCTCTTGCTTTTCCGATTCTTTAATCTCTCCATTTAAATCTCTGACAATCAAACGAGAAATATCTAATCTTGGTATCAAATCATTCATTATACCTTCGATTGTTGAGAGCAAATTTATGGGAAAAACAAAGGACAAGGTAAAAAAGGAAAGAACTGAATACCAATGGTTAACAAAAAGAAGGTATAAAGTCTTTAGAGGAATTTGTGAATATTATTAAACGAACGTTTAATGATAAAAATATCGCTTCTCATATATAATACAATTCACCCCAGTATCTGGGTGAAAACAAAATTAAAAAAATATTCCAGAATACGAAGAGAGAGAAAGAGAGAAGCCGGTTTTAATTAGATATTATTTAACGAGTCGACCTCTCTAAAACGTTCATTCTACCGACTTCAAAATATTAACAACTGGCTATCATTAAATTAACTAAACAAGAAAGTATTTGTAAAAATAAATTAGAAAATACACAAAATCCGAAAAGTGACTTTTTCAAGTCCTCTTCGGATCTCCTGCATTTTATAAAAATACTATTTCGAGAAGATTGTTTCTAAACGTTGTTCCAACTCTTTTCCATACAAATTAACAGCCACGATAATTCCTTCCGGACTAATCAAAAATACCCGGGGAACAGAAGAAACACCAAAAGTTTTAGCCACTTCACTCCTCTGATCTAAGACGTGTTTCCACGGAGTCTGATCTTCTTCTATGGCTTGTTTTCATGCATCAGGATTTTGATCAATACTTACACCTAAAACTTCAAATCCATCCTGCTGATATTTTTTGTACAACTCAAGAACGTGTTTTCCTTCCCTACGACAAGGCGCACACCAAGATGCCCAAAAATCCAACAATACCCACTTCCCTCTTAAAGAAGATAAGGCAAAAGATTTTCCCTCAACATCGGGTAAATTGATCTCCGGAACATTAACTCCGACGGCAACCTTTCTCATTAAATCTCTACGTTGAGTTATAAGACGAACGTCGTTATTATTTTCCATCCCAGTATAACTCCGCACTAAAGAATCTAACTCTGCATATTGCATCTTTTGCATGAGTGAAGCACGATAAAAACAAGCTGCCGCATACTTATAGTCAGAATTACCTAAAAAGTCTGCTCGGAAAATTTTTCGTGCTTTCGTTGCATCAGTAAAAGCTTTTGTTGCCGCACGTACTTTCTCCCGATCTTTAGTTTGAAATGAATTCTGATAAGCTTGGGCACACTCCATCTCCACTCTTTCCAAACGACGCTCTTCTTTAGTGAAATATCCCCACAACTCATTTGTCGGTGTGCCTGTTACTTTCCCGTAATATACCGAATCTTTTTTTACGGCTATTTGAATCTTCCCCGGTTCAAGGAATAATGTCAAACTCCCTCGTTGATCATCAAAAAATAATTGTACGGACTGGATTTCCGATATTTCTCCTTTAAACTCGAAACGCCCCTTTTGGATGTCCGAAGAACCCAATTCTTTATAACCATCCATCGTTTTCTGCTTCATCACAACCCGTCCGGAATCCATCCCTTCAATTTTTCCACCAATTTTGTATTGGCCTGTATGTTGCGCATGAACCACGCAACATACAAGCACAAACACCACACAAACCAATATCTTCCTCATCCTATTTCTCTCTATAAGTTACATCAACGGGAGTTCCGAATCCACTATGCATAGTAGACTCAACAAAATCATCACCGATCACCGTTGGCAAATCATATGTACGTACCACACCGTTCAACTCTCCGCCGGATTTCACCGATCCCACGATTAGTTTTCTTTGCATATCAGGGAGGATCCCCAACATCCCTCTAAACAAATTAAATTTCAACATCGTAATCGTTTCTCCATCTAAGTGAATAGGTTCTGCTTGATGTCCTTCCAAATCGAAATAATACACCGTGTTCCCAGCGGCATAAAATACCCACGGATTATTCGGATGTACGGCAAAACACGTGGCATTCTCAATCTCCGGATAGCCATCCAATTTCATAAATTTCGTCTGAGTAATTCCCCCGGACACTTTCATCACATACAAATAGCGAGAATAAGGAGCTTCCGTATCTTGCAGTATCGTATAAGTACTTCCTCCGTCATACGACGAATTTCCCATCCAAACAAAATCTTTTCCGGTTGTCCAAGAGAACAAATCCTCCTTTGATGATATCAATTCACAATTTCTCATGCTACCACTAGCAATCTTTACAAAACGCTTATTAGAAGTATCATATAATACAAGATTAGGTTGGTAAGCAGAGTAACCTGTATTCACCCCTACCTCCGGAGCCACGTTAAAATAATTCCCTTCGTCACCGGCAAGATAGTTAATAGGAACTCCAAAAAGAACTTGCAATCCCCAAGTTGTTCCTCCAAAGACATATTTATCTGAAACGAGTATTTCCCATCCCATACCAGCAGCCCTGTTTGTAGCTACAAAATCTACTGGATATTCCAACATTTCATAACGGATATCATTCCCTTCATCCCATAAATAATTTGTCACATCAAGTATTGACGTTGTTGTCTCCGTTATAAGATAAAATCTTGGAGTCTGACCATAAAACATATCGAATACTGAATTTATCCTTTTAGGCCCTTTCAATTGCGGAGCATCTCGCAATATATCACGTACAACTATATCCTCTTTAGCGGACATCGAAATCAAATCCAAACGGGCATTCCCATTAACATCCGAAAGCACCAGCCAACCTTCATTCAATTGGGTGGTTACTTTTAATTTAAATGTCCCTTTCCAAGTTACCCGGGTAATCGTATCTTTTACCAAGCAATTCACATCGTACTCTCCATCCGGAAGCACCACAAAATAGTTCAATTTTTCCTCTTCTCCAAGCAGGTATGAGGTTGTTTGTGTCTCTCCAGTTTTCAATTCGGACACGGCTTCCCATTTAAAACTATACCGATCCGGCATACTGCCATCGTCTGCCGTTGCTTCGATAACCGGAGTTGCCCGCAAGGTGTCCACATTCCGGTATTTCACCTGCAACTCCTCAGGCAATCCCGTTATAGACAATTCGTTGATTTCGCGATAGTCATAATTTCCTTTATCATCAAAACAGGCACTTAAAACCATCGTGATGAATAGCGTTGCTAGAAATAATATATTTTTCATCATTCTCTTCTTTTATGGTTTTATTTATAATACTTGTCACCCATTTTCATCAACGTCACGTTGTCATCTTCATAGATCGGGTTGTCGTTCGCACTATATTCAGCTAAAATTTGCACTATTTTCGCCGCAACATATTGTTGCCGGGAAGGAATCATATATTCCGGATCATTAAACATATCCCGTGTCAAATTCATCTCGGCACACATGAAATCCAATTTTTTCATTGAAAATTCACCAAATTCAGCATCACTCCATTTCAACGGAGCAATCATAATCTCGGAGAAATAAATTTTATAACGAATAGCACTATATTCTTTATCTTTTGATGAAGTTACTTTTGCCGGATAACTCAATTTAAAATCATCGTTCTCTTCCAACTCTAGGATAATGTAACGTTCCTCTTTTTTCAAGATTTCCGGTCGTAACAGTTCCACGAGAATCGCACCGAACGTGTTTCCTGCCGAAATCGTGTACGCATCTGCCAAGGCTTTATAATCAACATCTGGAGTAGCATTCGTTTCAGCTATTTTCACTTTCACCTGACGGTCGTAATCTTTTACCTCGCCCCCGGTTCTCACCATGATGTAGAGAGAATCCACCTCTTTATTCACATCCACGTAAGCAAATGAGAAATAGGTAGAATCCAAACCTGCTGACGGATTGAAATAGATAAAATCACGCCCGGAATAAAGATCCAAATCTTTCTGGCAACTCCAAAGACTCACAATCAGAGCTGCAAATATGAATATATATTTTTTCATCGTACGGTTCATATTTAATTTCTATAATCGGTTTCGCTATCCGGCAATGGGAATTTATATTTGACTTCGTCCATAGTAATCATTCCACTGTCGTCTCCGGCCGGGATAGAAGACACGTTCAGACGTTTATAGTAGAAGAACAATTGGCCTTCTCCGAAAAACTCTTTCATATATTCCTCTTTCAACACTTGCTGAATATCCACCATTTCGGTATCCTCAAAAGCAACAAGTCCCCTGTTTCTCCGCACCAGATTCAAACAAGTCCGAGCCTCCGTTTCATCGTCCGTGGTCTCTGCCACGATATAAAACATCTCGCTGATCCGGATCATCGGTACCAAATAGGAGAAAAACGGATCACTCTCCTCGGGAGCTTCATATTTATGGAAGCAACGGAATGAGTATTTACCGTTGTCCGGCTTGATCCAGAATGGAGTGAAACGACAATCACTCGTACTTTCCGTCAAGAAGATGTTCAACAAACTTGTATTCGTCGGAGCCAATATGCCGTTGTCCAATTCCGGTGTAAAATAATTCGTAAATATTTCACCACGTTTCTTATTCTCCAATCCGAATAATACTTCTGTCGAGAACACCCGATCCTTACTCTTATTTCCACTCTCCATTAGTGAATTGTAATCCGCAAAAGGATACCATTTAGACTGTATTTCTACCAATTTACGAGCCATGCTCAAAGCGTCTTCATTACGCCCGGCATACAAATACACGCGAGCCATCAAAGCCTGTACGGCATAATAATTCAATCGATAAGTACGCAAACGCAGATCATTAACCCCATCGCTAGCCGCAGAATTTCTCGGGCCTTCCGTAATCACCGGATCTTTAACCAATAATTGCTCCGCCTGTTTCAAATCCTCCAACACGTTATCAATTACTTTCGAAGCCGGGAGGATATTGGAACCTTGGTAAGCAAATTTCTTGTTGTAACAGATGGAAAGTCCCTCCGGATTCGTCTTGTAAACAGGCCCGAACAGACGTAATAAGTCAAAATGTAACATGGCTCTCAAAGCCAAAGCCTCACCGTAAATAATATTGTAATTGTCGCCCGTGAAAACCTCTTTACGCAAATCGGCATTCTCCAACAATTTATTACAATTCATGATCAGTGAGTACATCTTCTGCCACAACCCATCAATACTCTTCTTCACATCGTCATCACCGTAATTGTAGGCTACCCACTCCTTGTAAGAACCGATCGAGCCAAGATTATACCGTTGAGCCAGAATTTCCACCATTCTAAACATCAAATCTCCCCCGTATAACGTCCCTTGATTCAACTCCACGTATACCCCCGTTAAAGCTTGTTTAAACCCTTCTTCGGTTTCATACAACTGATCTTCCAACACCTTGTCAATTGGCTTCAAATCCAACCAACTATCACAACTGCTCATAACAACCACAAGCAATGCGACACATACCGTTCTTATTGATTTTAACACTTTCATATCACATCATTTAAAAAGTTACAGAAAGGGACATTGACATCGTACGAGCAAACGGATAGTCAATACCACGTTCCTCCTTCACACTGGAAATCCGGAAAATTTCATTCATATTCGCCTGCAAACGAACAGCCGACACTCCAAGTTTGGCCAATTTCTTGGGATTAAAATCATATCCAGCAGAAATAGATTCTCCACTTAACACGTTTTCACGTTGAATGAATCGGGAAGAAATCTTCGTGGTCTCCGTTAATGAAATTCCCTTGAATTGAGCTCGGTCCCCGGCTTTTTGCCAACGGTCATACAACGCCCGTTTATCCTGATTATATTTTAATGAACTTTCTGAAATATTCTCTACTTTCGTATACATCGCATTATTAAACACATCCGCACCTAACTTGTAACGGAAAAAGAATGAGAAAGAAAAACCTTTATAATACAAGGTACTTCCCAACACCCCTTCCAACTTAGGTTGACTATTACCCACAATCACTTCATCTTTCACATCATACTCGAAAGTATAGGTCCCATCTTTCTTTATAAACACTTCCCGCCCCGTGGATGGATCAATTCCCAAAGAACGAACAGCCCACAAAGAATTCGGATCACCTCCATCATAATAACGTGTCAAACTGGTATTCTTATCCCGGTAAGATCCATCTCCTTCTACATCGCCTTCCTCTCGATTCGATTCGTTCAATTTTTCCAAACTATTACCTATATTCTCATAACGGGCTTTTTGCCATCTGAAATTAACACTTAATGTCCAGTTAATCCGATCTGACGGACGATATATCGGTGAATATTTCAAGGTTCCGTTCACTCCTTTGGTAAGTTGACTTCCCATGTTTGTTCCCACCGAAGTAATACCTACGGAAGAAGGGACGGTGATATAAACCAACAAAGGATCCGTATCCTTAATAAAATAATCCATGTTCAAGTTCAAACGATTACCTAACAAAGAAATATCCACACCTATATTTTTATCCAGTGTTTTTTGCCATTTCAAATTAGGATTACCAATCGCATCTACCAATACACTCGTTCCGAAAGAACTTTGCATCCATGTATTAAATGCATAACTCGTCACGGATTGATAAGAGCTAAAATTCTGATTACCGGGATTTCCGACAGAAGCTCTGATCTTTAACAAATTTATCCAACTTATCTCACGCAAAAAAGCTTCATTATGCAAGTTCCAAGCCAAACCCACAGCCCACGTTTCCGTGTAGCGTTTGTTGCTACCGAAAGCAGAAGAACCATCTAGACGGAAATTCACATCTAACAAATAACGATTGTTATACGCATATCCCCCGTTAAAATAAATACTGTGGGAACGACTTTCATTTTCCGAATAGGTCGGTTTGCTACCTTCTCTAAAACCATTCGAGAAAGAAGGTTTCGTGAAATTCCCGTTCGGGAAGCCTGAAACTGAGTATCCCTCGTTCGTCGAAGAACTGGAACGAAGATTTGTTCCGACCACCGCATTTACCTGATGAACTTCTTTCAATAAAGCCCCGTAAGTTAAAGTTAAATCACCATCGTAATAAAATTCACTAACCGTCGTAGAGGTGTAACTACCCTTTTGATCCTGCACATAATTGTCAAATCTCGAATGTTGCGGGGAGATAAATTGTTCCGTTTTCTTCACGCCCTTACCTATCCCCAAACGTCCTCTCAGATACAAGGACGGCATAATTCTCCATTCTAAATTCAAATTATTTCTAAAACTAAACTGATCTTCTTCATCAAGGTTGTTCAAACTGTAATTCCAAAGCGGATTACCCACGGAATAGGTCGTATTCGTACCCGGGATGTCAAAGTGATCGAGATAACGCTCGATCTTTCCATTCGCACCTGTTTTCCGATAATAAGGATTGGCTCTCGAAAATTCGGAAAACGGTACAACCGGATTCTCCGCTTTGTTATAATCTAATGAAAATTTATTAGCAAAAGAGATTTTCCCTTTTCGGTAACTCAAATCAAAGTTTCCACCGATAATATTACGGCTTGACATTTTCATCACTCCGGAAATATTATTATAGTTTATGCCCAAACCGTAACGTACAGCCTCATCTCCACCTTCCGCATAAAGGTTATGTTTATGACTAAATCCCACTCTTAACGGTTCATGCAACCAATACGTATTCACCCCACGAGCGACATCTGCACGACGACTATTATACAAGCTGTCTAACACCGATTGTGTCATTCTTGAACCGGCACTTCCCGAGGAAGAAGCGTCATAATACCCCGCTAACTTTTCAAATTCCAATTTTTCATCCGCATTCATCAGGTTATAATCAGAAAGATCCGGCATTGAAACACTAAAATCACCTACGTATGAAATCTTAAACTTACCCTGTTCCGGTCTCTTGGTTTCAATTACAACCACTCCATTAGCAGCCTTTGATCCATAAATAGCAGTAGAAGCCGCATCTTTCAAAATCGTAACAGACTCCACCCGCTCCATATTCAAGTCAGTTATGACTTGTAAGGTCGTCTCGAATCCGTCCAAAATAAACAATGGCTGGTTCGGATCAGTTCCAAATTGCTCTTTCAACCCGATCACACTCGTTTTACCACGAATTTCAATATCCGGTAATTTATTCGGGTCCGATCCGAATTGATTATTTTCCATTATCATAAAAGAAGGATCCAACGTTTTCAAACTCTGAATCAAGTTCTGGGAACCAACCATTTTTAACTCTTCTTTCTTAAATGTTGTCGCAGAACCGGTAAAACTCTCTTTTTTTCTCTGGTAAATACCGGTGACCACAACCTCATCCATTTCTGTCACATCTTCTTTCAAGACGATCTCCAATGGTTTTGCATCCTCTCCGTTCACCTTTACTTCCTGTTGTTTGTATCCTATAAACGAGAAAACAAGTACAAGATTATTCTGCTTTGGCAATTCAAAACTGAACTTACCATCAACGTCAGTAACCGCACCAATCTGAGTACCTTTCAGTAATATTGTCACTCCCGGTAAGAATTCCCCTTTCTCATCTTTCACCGTTCCGGTTACCTTTATCTTTGTCACCTCCTTCTTTTCCGGCTCTTCCGGGCGAACAATAATTAATGTCCCGTCAAACTCAAACATCATTCCCGTATTCATTAATACTTTGCGCAAAACGTTCTCCACCGTCTCATCAACCGCCCGCACGGAAACCAATCCTAATTTTGTAGCCTGTTCCGTATTAAACACAAACGACAAATTCGTCTGCTTCTGAATTTCATCAAACAACACCTTAATCGAAACTTGCTTTAAATCAAGATTTACCCGTTCTTGTTGAGCTAACGTTGATGCTGATAATCCCAACGTAAAACACAACAACAATGAAATACATAGCTTCATCATCAATAAAATTTTTCGTTTTCTATGTCCACCCAAAGACAGACATAACCGTTTTTTTTTCATATATTTGCAATATTAAGATTATTATTTGCGACAGTCGTTTTCCTAGGACTCCTGTCGCTTATCGCTAACAACGGGGGATGCGCTAACATCCGCCGTTTTTTTATTCTGTAACTACAATTGTTCTATCCTTTATCGTAAAATGTACACCAACCATCTTACTAATCGCATTTAAAATAATTTCTACATCTTCATATTTCTCCATATGCCCGGTAAAATGATATCCTTTCACTTTTTCACTTCCATAAAACACATCCACGTCATACCAACGAGACAAACGATTCAAAATATCTTCCAATCCCTCATTCTCAAACACGAAAAAACCTTCTTTCCAAGCCGTATAAGTCCCTACATTTACATTTCGGATTCCTTTAAATTCCCCATTCACATCAAACTCGGCCAATTGTAAAGGCTCCATCATATATTCCCGTCCCGAACTCTTTCCCCGAATCCCCACTTTACCTGATACTAACGTGGTCTGCGTTCCACCGACACCATAAGTATTCACATTAAATTCCGTCCCGTAAACTTTTACCCGAACGACATCTGTTACCACATAAAATGGTCTATTCGTGTCTCTTACCACCTCAAAATAAGCCTCCCCCGACAAATGCACTTGCCGCTTTTTGCTATCAAATTGTACCGGATATTTCAACTCTGAAGCGGCATTCAAATACACTTTCGTTCCATCTGACAACACTACCGTATATTCACCTCCTCGTGGAGTCTTCAAGGTATTATATTGTAACGTAGAAACAGCCTTTTTCGAATCTTGGTAAACAATTCCAGCTTGTCCGTTTTTCACCACAAAATCCTCCTGCACGCAAATATCTCTTTCCTGAGAAGGTAATAAAGCGATTGTCTGCCCTTGGGCTGTTATCAACATGGCTTTATGTTCTCCCGGTATAATTCCCGGATTACCGACAGCCATTTGAGACGGAATTTCATCTTTTTCCAGTTGTAACCAATAAATCACGGACAATAAAGGTATCATGACAATCGCTGCATATTTCAAAAGTAGCCCAATAGAATACTTCCGATGTTTAGAGCGAATATATTCCATATAATTCCCCAACTCATGTTCCACTCTCTCTTCGGAAGGAATTGGCCCACTCGTCAAATTCCAAGCTTTCTTCAATTGATTAAAATAAACCTCGTTCGACGGATCCGTTTTCATCCATCGAGCCAAAGTCTGAATTTCGTCCGGTGTTGCTACCCCATCCAAAACTTTTAAAATCAATTCGTCTTTATCAGATTCTTGCATCATATCTTTATCCGTTATATCCTTATAACGACTAAAGACAAATTTACCCCTAGAGATTTCTCAAAAATTTTGAATAAAAATAAAGCACAACAACCATCCCAACTCTTTCCGCAAACGGACAAAAGCTGTAGTCATTTGTGCTTCAACAGTTTTCATGGATATATTTAATTGTTCGGCAATCTGTTTATTGGAAAGTCCATCCACCTTGCTCAACACGAATATTTCCCGGCATCGTTCCGGCAACTTATTTATAGCAGCCTGTATCGCTCCCTTCAAATCCTCATCCAGCAAAGCTTGCTCCGCCTCGGGAGTCTCCACGACTTTCGAAAAATAAAAATCTAATAATTCCTGATTGATATAATTACTTTCCACCTTTTGATGCTTGATTGCATCCATACAACTATTATACACGGATCTATGAAGATAAGGTCGCACTTGAAATCCTCTTTTTATCTCCTTGCGACGTTCGTATAACCTACAAAAACATTCTTGCACCACATCATTTGCCAACTCCACATCTTTCAGGATTCGTCCCGCATAATTTAACAGAGGACCATAATACATACGAAACACTTGGGTAAAAGCCTTTTCTCTCCCTTCCCGTAGTTCTGTAATTAATTGTTCCGAATTACCATCCATATTTATATGCCTCTCTACTAAATATTACTCCTATTCACCTCCTGCAAATATACAATAATCTATAAATAAACACGAGTTTCTTGAAAAAGGTTACCCCATTTTCAAGAAACTCGTGTTCAAATTCTCTCAAATATTCTTAAATACCCTCTAATCCTTTTAAAATCTCTCCTGTTTTTGGATCAGAAGGACGCAACATATTAGCATTTATAAAATTACCATCCCGATCTATCAACAAAAAGTGGGGTATTCCATAACAACAAATCTCCTTCATGAATTTCCGATCATTTCCCATATGTAACTGAATACCTCCCAATTTTCTATTTTTTACAAACTTTTCCCAAACCTCCCGGCTCCGATCGCTGGATATACTCACAAAACAAATATTCCGCCCCTCAAACTGTTTTTCCAATTTTTTCAAATGAGAAATTTCCGCATTACACGGTCCACACCACGTAGCCCATATATCAATATACACATATTTTCCTTTAAAATCAGATAAACTCACTTCATCCCCTTTTACATCTCGAAAAGTAAACGGAATCCCCGGTTGCCCCTTACTCAACTTCTTATTTGTATTACATAACTCATCGTAAGCAGCAACAAGATTGGGCTGATGCACCCATTCCCTGAAAATAGGATCTATCTCTTCAATATTCTCCGTTCCAAGCCCCTTCACATATGACATAACATTCTTGTTAACAATATATTCCACCAACCTCCTATCCGTATAAGTCGAAACGGTTCTGTTCAATACATTCAGTAACACATCATGAAACTTATCTGGAGATTCTTCCAGCTTGGCTAAAGCAAGCACTATCATGTCAATAGATTCTCTGTACCCGGGAATTTCCCATGAGGCAGAATCCTCTATTATGACCTTCTGCAACTCGCTATAAGAATCATCCAGCACATCCATTTTCCCGTCCTTCACATTTCCGGAAACGACACCAGATGCCAAATGGCGATTCCTCTCGTAACGAAGACGTTTTATTTCCTGTTTGACAAATTCAGGGTCCAAGTTAGCCGCATACAAATCTTCTTCTTGTTTATCCATCACCCGATCCAACTTCTTCCTAAATTCCCGGTTCGTTATCCGGTAGTAATCTATGAAATAAATCTGTTCGCCATTCCGTTTGTTCAAATAACTATTCACATCTGCCCCTTTCCCCTTAAAACGCCATTGATTTCCTTGAAACCTTGCAACCCAAGGTTTCCCTGCTTTCAACCAAACTATATACGGAAACTCCCCTACCCATAAACGGGCATATTCCCCTCCTGACAATACAAGTGAAATTGATGCTTTTTGCAAAGAATCTCCAGACACGAACTTCAATGTTATCCGTTCATCTCTAAACTCCAAGTCTACTTTTCTCGTCTCACTCACGGGGTATAAGAATTCAAAAGTTGTCTTCTCTTTCTCATTACAAGCTCCCAGCATCACGATACAAACGAACACTATTAAAATATTCTTCATAATAACCCAATTAAAGCATCCTATTTTTAAACAATTCCCTTCAATTCCTTTAAGATTTTCTCGAACTCTGAACTTGAAGGTTTAGGTAATTTCAGGTTCATCACCCGTCCCTTCTTATCCAACAAAATCAAACGGGGAATCACCTTTACCCGAAAAGCGATCATAGAAGATTCGTCTCCGGCTATCCACCACTGGTTCCCATTCATTTTCCCCCACCACAATTCATTCCGCCAACGTTGCTCCTCCGTGTCACAAGAAAGACTCACGAAAACAATCTTTTTATCCTTATACCGCTCAACACACCCTCGCAAAGCCAGATACTCTTGCTTGCAGGGATAACACCAAGATGCCCACACATCTATTACCACGTACTTTCCCTCGAACTGTTTCAACGACACCTTTTTCTTTGCTGTATCCTGAAATACAAATTCAGGAACCAGATCCCCCACCTTTAACTCACAGGTATCATGAACCGACACAGATTCTACCCGGATCTGGCTCCATCCAGCTAACGAGTATAACATTAAAAATATGAACGACCACTTATTCATAACCATCATTTCATCAATACATTTGCTTTCATCTCACTCAAAGAGGCCTTCAATTCCCGCATTTTCACCTGTTGAATCAACTGATCTGTTAAAACAATCAATTCCTTCTTCTGCTCCCCGGTCCACTTTTCCTTGAAATACATGATTGGCATAAAATACAAGGATGCGATCTTTTCATCCGGCACAAACGGGAATGCCCTTTTATAGGCTTTTAGCGCCATCCCTGTATCTCCCGTCATTATCCCCTTGATCAAATCGACATAGCCATACAAGTAATCCTGTCCTGTTAGATTATAGATATCCAAAGTAGATTTCAGCTTATCCACCTCTTTCAAAGTTATATTCTTATTCGCCCCCCGCAGGATACTTTCCAGTGGAAGAGCAAACAACGATCCAAGTTTTTTATCTACCTTCTCCACACCAACTCCTTGACGGAATTGTTCCACATGTTTCAATAAATAAGCCAAATTCCCGGAGCCTACAGGCGATAATTGATAATCTTCATAAATAAACCAATACGGTTCCATACACTTCTGCCAATCTTCCAAAGATGTCATCACGTCCAATGCTATATCCCTTGCTTTTCCCACATTCCCAGAATCCATTAACACCTTGATATACTTCAACAAAAAATCCATTTTACGATTCCCCGCTAAATATTCTCCTTCAAAATTTACTACAGAATTATCGGTAAAGCTTGCATCTATTTTCTTAATAAATTCCTTCCCATCCAAAGTCGCTCCTACAATCCTAGCCTTTACCCCCCCATCTGACGTTAGTATCAAAAAAGTCGGATAAGAGGATATCTTGTATCGCTGTTGAATATTAAGGCCTTCACCTTTTTCCATATCAAATTTCACACATATAAACTTCCCGTTTATATATTCCCCTACTTCTTGTAATGGCAATATCTTTTCTGCCATCATTTTACATGGTCCACACCATGAAGTATAGCAATCCACAAAAACACATTTATCTTCAACACCTGCTTGATTTAAAGCCTCTTCAAACGTCAAGTCACGAAAAATAGTCTGGGCAGAAACATACATAAACCCAAACATACAACCCAATAACAATACGAACCCTTTCATAAAAACACACTCTATAAGTAATACTAAATACGCTAACATCATTATAAAAACTTTTCTTCCCTATGTCTAGGGAAGAAAAGTATAAAGCACGCACCAATTCTTAATTTTCTCCTAAATGAGGTATTCCAAAATCAGCAAAATTCTTCAGAGAATGTTTCAATTGCGACATCTCGACCTGATCTATTAATTGTTTTGTAAAAGCAACCAATTCTTTTTTTTGTTTATTATTCCACTTGTATTGCAACGTCGTGAGAGGACTAAAATATAAATAAGCAATCTTTTCATCTGGCATTTTGGGGAATATATTCTTGCACAATCGAAGAGTCTCATCAGTATTTTCCTCCTTTATTGCCTTAATCAAAGCTATATAGTCATACAAATACTGTTGCCCTGTCAATTTATAAGTATCTAGCAACTTTCCTGCGGCTTCCACATCTGCCAGAGTTGCATTTTTATTCCGTCCCCGAAGAATATCTTCCAACTGGATGGCAAACAAATTTCCCAAAACAGAATCTACTTTCTCTACCCCCACGCCTTTTCTGAACTGCTCCACGTGTTTCAACAAATACATCATATTACCGGAACCAACCGGGGACAAATCCAAATTTTCATAGATAAACCAATACGGCTCAGAACATTTTTCCTCTTCATCCAGCGCAACTAACACATCTTGAGCGATTTTCCGAGCTTTCTCTAAATCACAAGACTGCACGAGTGCTTTGATATACCTCATCAGGAAATCCATATTCCGATTCCCATTTTCGTACTCCACACCTAACTTCCCGACTGAATTTTCATCAAAAGCGATTTTAACTTTTGCCAAGAATTCGTCTCCTGTTGCCGTACCCCCAACCACTACATGTACCAAATTCCCATCTGTATCTAAAATTAAAAAAGTTGGATAAGCTGATACTCTGTATTTTTGCTGGATCGTCCGTCCTTCTCCTTTCTCTATATCGAACTTTACACAAACAAATTTCCCGTTCATGTATTCTCCAACTTCTTTCAACGGTAAAATTTTCTCTGCCATCATCTTACACGGCCCACACCAAGAAGTATAACAATCTACAAACACATACTTATTTTCCACTTTGGCCTGCTCTAATGCTTTTTCAAGCGTGAGCTCTTGAAAACTTGTCTGCGCAAACATGGATGTCATCACAAATATGCAACTTAACAATAATATTATTTTCTTCATCGCGTTTCTTATTAACTTTTTAATAATTAGAATATGAATAACGTCCTTTTCTCAAAGTCAACTCTCCTAATTCAAAATCATTAGTTGGCACTAATTGAAAATTCAACGCAACACTTCCTTTAGTTTCCGCATCATACAGAATCACCACAGGTATATTCATATAAACAGAATCCGCAGGAATAATCATATA
>ULVU01008216.1_pt1 | contig 57309 bp, 80 predicted proteins | sample 1959731 | NCBI WGS metagenome assembly ULVU01 (sample SAMEA4835794, study PRJEB28245) | human gut metagenome | biome: gut microbiome; material: fecal sample | place: Denmark | collected 2008 | reverse complement strand
ATCCTGCACGGAGTAACTATGGAGCTGAAAGCAGGAACGGTCAATGCAATCGTAGGACCATCAGGAAGCGGAAAATCAACCATTGCGAAGCTGATCGCTTCTCTATGGGATGTAAACAGTGGAAGTATAAAGATTGGCGGCACAGACATAAAGCAGCTGTCGCTTACAGATTTTAACCGAAAAATCGCATACGTTGCACAGGACAATTACCTTTTTAATGAATCAGTCCGTGAAAATATCAGACAGGGAAATCCAAATGCCACGGATGAGCAGGTTATTGAGGTGACAAAAAAGAGTGGATGCTATGATTTTATCATGCAGCTTGAGAATGGATTTGATACCATTGTAGGTGGAGCAGGCGGACATTTATCGGGTGGTGAGAGACAGCGTATCTCGATTGCAAGAGCCATGCTTAAGGATGCTCCAATCGTGATCCTTGATGAGGCGACTGCATACACAGATCCGGAGAATGAGGCAATTCTGCAGAACTCCATTGCAAAGCTTGTTGCAGGGAAAACACTTATCGTGATCGCGCACAGACTGTCTACCGTCAAAGACAGCGATCAGATTTTCGTCATAAATGAAGGAAATGTAGCAGCACACGGAACACATGAGGAACTTCTTGCATCGTGTCCGCTTTATAAGGAAATGTGGAATGCACATATTTCTGTAAAAGATACAGCAAAGGAGGACGAGTGATATGTTTGAGATTCTGGCAAAGTTTTTTAAATTTTCCGGCAAAGAAAATGGAAATAAATTCAGGCTGTCTATTGCAATCGGTCTTGTAGAGGCACTTGCATCTGCGATGAAGATACCGGCGATTATGTATATATTGAGCGGACTGTTAAGCGGGGAAAGCATGGGAAAATACATCGGCGGATCGATCGCAATCATGGGAATTGCCATTGTGACCGATATTATCTGCAAAAGATTTTCGACTGTGCTGCAGACGGAAGGCGGATACAATGCAAGTGCATTTATGCGGATAAAGATTGCGGAGCAGCTTCGTTATCTGCCGATGGGATATTTTAATTCCAACAGCATCGGTGAGATTTCTTCCGTTACAACAAATACCATGGAAATGCTTGGTGACATTGCAGCGAGAGTAGTGATGCTGACAACCCAGGGAATTTTAGAAACAACGATGATTGTTCTTATGATCCTCATTTTTGACTGGAGAATCGGTCTCATCGCAGCGGCTGGTGTAGTCCTTTTCTTTATGATCAATACGGTCATGCAAAAGGCAGGAAAGAATGATTCAATGGAAAAAGTCCGGTGTGATACCGAGCTGATCAGCCAGATCATGGAATACATTCAGGGAATATCGGAAGTGAAGTCCTATAACCTGCTTGGGAAACAGGCAAAAAGGCTGAATGATGCAAACGAAGCGTGTGCTAGGATCAACACAAAGATGGAGCTTTTGTTTGTGCCATATCATTTCCTTCAGGGAGCAGTGACAAAGATCACTGGAGCAGTCATTGTGATCTGCAGTGCAGCGTTTTATATCCATGGAACGATGAGTGCTGTTTATGCGATCGGTATGACCATTGCAGCATTTATGCTTTATTCAAGCCTGGAGTGTGCAGGAAACTATTCCTCACTTTTACATGTGGTAAGTGTGTGCGTGGATAAGGCAAATGCAATTCTAAAGCTTGATACAATGGACATTAACGGAAAAGAGATCAAACCGCAAAAATATGACATTCAACTGGATCACATTTCATTTTCCTATGATAAAAGAAAAATCATTGATGATGTATCGCTTTCCATTCCGGAAAAGACAACAACAGCAATCGTTGGTCCATCCGGTGGTGGAAAATCCACCATCTGCAATCTGATCGCCAGATTCTGGGATGTAGATGCAGGTGAAGTCACACTTGGCGGAGTAAATGTGAAGGATTACAGCATGAACAGTCTGATGAACAACTTTTCCTTTGTGTTTCAGACAGTCTATCTGTTCGCTGATACAATTGAAAACAATATTAAATTCGGTCGTCAGGATGCAACTCATGAGGAAGTTGTAGCGGCTGCAAAGAAAGCATGCTGCCATGACTTTATCATCCAGCTTCCGGATGGTTATAACACCGTGATCGGAGAAGGCGGAGCCACACTTTCCGGTGGTGAGAAACAGCGTATTTCGATAGCCAGAGCAATCATGAAGGATGCACCTATCGTCATTTTAGACGAGGCAACAGCCAACGTTGATCCGGAGAATGAGAAGGATCTGATGGATGCGGTAGATGCACTTACGAAGGAAAAAACGATCATCATGATCGCCCACAGACTGAAGACAGTAAGGCATGCAGATCAGATCATAGTCGTCGATAAAGGTCAGATTGTCCAGAAAGGAACGCATGAGCAGCTGATGGAGCAGGAAGGTATCTATAAGAGATTTGTGGATGCAAGGCAACAGGCAGTGAGCTGGAAACTGGCACACTGAAGATCATTCTGGCTTCCAGCTTTTTATAACGCAGATATATTTTTTAAAATGAGCAGAATTGTACTTTTTCTGGTTAAAATAGTGCAAGTTTTTCAGGGGAAAATAATATAAAATAGATTGGATAAGTATGAACAGAAAAAGGAGATAACTTAAGATGAAACAGCTCACAAGACTTTTTATCCCAATCTGTCTGGAAACACTATTTTATATGCTGTCCGGTATGGTTGACACTCTGATGTTATCCGCAGTTGGAGACTATGCAGTCGGGGCGGTGGGAACGGCAAACAGTTATATTGGAATTTTTATCATAATGTTTTCTATCATATCTTCCGGCATGGTTTCGGTCATGACGCAGAATATTGGCGCAGGCAGACCGGGAGTTGCCTATCAGGCAAGGCAGCTTGGGTTATTATTTAATGCTGTTGCAGGCGTGCTTATGGCAGTATTTTTATTTTCGGGAGCAGGAGCGATCCTTCGTATGGTAGGAATTGCGGATGCACTGTATGAACCGGCGTTGATTTATCTTAAAATTGTCGGGGGTGGGTGTATATTAAATGCGGTCATTCCTATTTTTTCAAGCTATCTGCGCGCATTCGGATATACAAAGCAGCCATTATATGCCACGATCGTTGGAAATATCGCAAATTTTGTGATGAATGCAGTATTTCTTTTTGTATTGCACAAAGGTGTTGCAGGTGTCGCCACAGCAACTGTGATCTCCAAGATCCTGAACCTGTGTATTGTACTGTATTTTTCACATAAGCTGATCTCTGCAAAAAACAGTACAGAGAGGATCGCAAATAAGACAGTCTTAGGGCAGATCGTGAAAGTCGGACTTCCATCTGCATGTGAGACGGCACTCTATAATGTTGCAATGATGCTTGTCATCCGTTTCCTGAACCAGATGGATGCAGAAGGGCTGAATGTGACAGCCAGATCTTATACGGCAACGATCAGTAATTTTTCCTATTGTGTCGGTGCAGCACTGGCACAGGCAAATGCGATCATGACAGGCTGGCACATTGGTGCTGGGAAACTCGAAGAGTGTGACAGAGGGACAAAGCGGGCAGCATTTGTCGGAGTATGTGTGGCAGTCTGCATGGAGACCGCAATTGTGCTTGGTTCCGGGTTTATTATGCCACTCTTTACAGACAACCCGGAAATGACTGCGCTGGTCCGCAAGCTGCTGGCGATCGACATTGTACTTGAGATTGGACGCGTGACGAATCTTGTGTTTGGACAAGCCTTAAAAACAAGCGGAGATGCAGTGTTCCCGGCAGTGATCGCAGCTGTTTTCATGTTTGTCTTTGCGGTGGGAGGCACATGGCTGTTTGGAATTTCCATGGGACTTATGGCCGTGGGAGCGTATATCGGGCTTGCAAGCGATGAGTGTGTGCGGGCTGTCGGCATGGTATGGCGCTGGAAAACCGGGAAGTGGAGAACAAAGAAGCTTGTGTGAGCAGGAAGAATATCAGCAGAAAACAAAAAATCAGCTTCGGGAGATACATATTTATGTGAATGTAGTCCACTTTCACAAATTCTTCACAAAAAATTAGCACTCTACTATTGACAGTGCTAACAAACGGGTGTATAACATAGTCAGAACAAGGGAAGAGAACAAAAGAAGAACCAAGAGATCAGAAAAGATTTCAGAAGTAAAAGTTCTGTGAGTTCTCCGAACATCCCAGTTCCAAAGAAACAAGGTAATAAAGCATGAGATATCCACGAGAAAGCGGATACCGTAGAAAAAGGAGAGATGACTTATGTTGATGCCTAGTATTTTTGGAGAAGATTTATTTGAAGATTTGTTTGATTTACCATTCTATGATGACAGTAAGGTTGAGAAGAAATTGTATGGCAGACATGCAAAGAATCTTATGAAAACAGATATCAAGGAAATGGACAACGGCTATGAGCTGATTATCGATCTGCCTGGATTCAAGAAAGATGAGATTAAGGTATCGTTAGACAATGGATATTTGTCTATCGCCGCTGCAAAAGGTCTTGATCAGGATGAGCAGGAGAAAGATACCGGCAAGTACATCCGAAGAGAACGTTATGCAGGTTCCTGCGAGCGTAGTTTCTATGTTGGTGAAGATATAACAGAGGAAGATATCAAGGGCGAGTTCAAACATGGTATCTTGAAACTGTTTGTTCCAAAGAAAGAAGCAAAGGCAGCAGTACCGGAACGTAAATTCATCGCAATTGAAGGATAATTATTTTGTACAGAAAGTAACCTACAGACCGAAAAGCCTATAGGCATTGGAAAGGAAGGATACATTATGGCAGACAAAAATCCAAAACATATGTTAAAGAAAAAACAGGTAAAAGCAAAAGATAAGAAAAAACATATTTATGAATAAACAGTCAGAAATGAATGGAAGGCATCGCACTTTGGTGTGATGCCTTTCTTGTTTTGCAGGGAAAAGGAGGACAAAATGAGAGAAAAACAGAAACAGCCAGCATCATTTCAGCCGGACAGGATTTTGTCCTATTTTAAAGCAGAATGGCAAGTACTTCTGGCGGTGACAATATCCGGTCTGATCTATAATGTAGGACTGCTTGCAGGACCGTGGTTCGAAGGAAAAATGACCGGCTGTCTTGTGGACATTTTAAGAGGTGCCGGACAGTTTGGCGATATGCTGATTCTTGTGTTAAGCTATGTGTCAGTGATCGTGATCGTGCAGAGTTCGAGATATATCAAGCGTTTTTATGTCCGCCGTTTTGCCAATAATGTAAACCGCAGGATGAAGGAAATCCTCTATGGAAGCCTTGTCAGAAAAAGCAGGGCGAGCCTTAAGGAAGAGGGCGAAGGCAATGTCATAACGAAAGCGATCCTCGACGTTGATGACTGTGTGGAGGGAATGCGGAAATTTACGACGGAAATTTTTGATACAGGTGTGGCACTGGCAGCCTATGCCGGAATGCTTTTGTGGTATGACTGGCGGCTAGCGCTCTTATGTATGCTGTTTCCGCCAATCTCTTACATGACCGCAGAAAAAATGAAAAAAATGATCCAGAGAACCGGGGCTGCCTACAAGGAACAGTCCGGCGCGCTGAGCGCAGCGACGTTAGACCGGGCAGAAAATGCAATCACATACCGTGTTTTCGGGCGTGAAAAAGAAAGACAGAATGCATATGAAGAAAATTTGTCTGCGTATGAAAAATCAGCCGTGAGAGCAAACATCTGGAACACGGCAATGCCACCGGTGTATCGCGTCATCTCCATGGCAGGTGTGCTGTTCATTTTGTATTTCGGACAGAAAAATATATTGGGAACCGGCTGGCGTGCATGGGGCATTGCGGCGTTTACCACATTTTTGTCGTGCTTTGTGAAACTTTCCGTGAAGTCGTCAAGCGCTGCGAAGCTGTTCAATGCGGTACATAAAGCACAGGTTTCATGGAACCGTATCAAACCACTTCTGACACGAAAAGATGAGAGAACTGCGATCGAAGATCAGACAGCAGAAAATCATGCCAGGGAGTGTAAGGAAAAAAACGACACAGTCCCAGCAGGCAAAACAGAGACAACAGTGCAAAAAATACAGATCAGTCATCTGAATTTTGCTTATCCGGATGGAAAGAAAATTTTAGACGACATTTGTCTTTCTGCAGAGAAAGGACAGATCATCGGTATTACCGGGGCGGTCGCATGTGGCAAGTCAACGCTTGGAAAAGTATTTTTGTGTGAATATCCTTATGAGGGACAGATTCTTGTGGACGGCACAGATTTGCAGGCTATGGACGAGGCAGACCGCACGAAGCGGATCGGTTATCTTGGACATGATCCGGAGTTGTTTTTTGACAGTGTGGAAAATAATATTTTGCTCGGTGAGAAAAAAGAGGCAGACGATTACTTAAAGGCAGTGTGCATGGAACAGGAAGTTGCAGAGATGGAGGATGGAAAACAGACCGCGGTTGGAAATGGCGGAGTGCGTCTCTCCGGCGGTCAGGCAAAGCGTCTCGCACTTGCAAGGACACTCTGCCACAAAAAGCCTGTTCTGATTCTGGATGATCCTTTTTCGGCATTGGACAAAAACACGGAAAAACAGATTTTTGCCAATTTGAAACAGCAGACGAAAGACAATATTGTTTTCTTAATTTCTCACCGTTTATATCTGTTTCCTCAGATGAATCAGGTCATCTGGATGGAAGATGGAAAGGCGGTGGCCGGTACACATGAAGAAATTCTGGAAAAGATACCGGAGTACCGCAGTCTGTATGAGACACAGAGCGATGAAAGAGAGAATGCGAAAGTGGAAACGGAAAATAGAAAAACAGTTTCTGAACATACAGAGGAAAGGAGGAGTGGTAGATGAAACAGAAAAGACAGGTAAAAAGTGTGATCCTGGAAACAATCAAAAAACAGAAAATGCTGTCTGCCGGAATCCTGACCGCAGTGATCGGAGCAGTTGTGGCAGCGCTGATTTCTCCGCTGATCCTTGCAAAAATCATTGATACAGTGACAGCCGGTAATGAGGCGGCGTTTTCTGTGATCCTTCTCTATTTTGTCCTGCTCGCACTTACCGGAATATTGGAAGCTGCGAGGGAAGGACTCCTGACGGTGTTTGGTCAGAAAATCACACATGCACTAAGAAGCAGCCTGATGGATAAATTTGTAAGTCTGACGGCAGACAGCGTGAATAAGCAGGAGCCGGGAACACTGGTGTCACGGTTTGTCGGGGATGTTGACACGGTGGAAAATCTGTTTACCTCCGGGATTATCAGTATGTTTGCGGATGTATGTAAGATTATCAGTATCCTTGTCGTGATCTGGTTTCAAAACCGTGGACTGACGCTGGTATTGCTGGTGTTGCTGCCGTTTTTATTCTGGTTTACCAGACATGTCCAGAAAAATATGCTGGCGGCGCAGATTGAAAACCGAAAGGCTGTCGGACGGGCATCCGGTCATGTGCCGGAGACGCTTCACAATATCCGCACAATCCATTGTCTTGCAAAGGAAGCATACATGGAAGAGCGTTACGACACTTATATCGGGGAGAGTTATGCAGCGATGGAGCGCACCAATTTTTATGATGCGGTTTACTCCCCGGTGATACTGATATTGAATGCGGTGGTTGTCGCAGTTGTCATGCTGCTTTCCGCGTCCGGAAACCACACGGTACTGACCTTCTTTGGAATGTCTGCCGGAACTGCGGTTGCGGTCATCAACTATATCTCACAGATATTCTCCCCGGTGGAGAGCCTCGGAATGGAGATTCAGACGATTCAGTCTGCGATTGCCGGAATCCACAGGATCAATGAATTTTTTGCACTTGAGGAGAAGCAGATAGTGGAAAAGGACAGCGAGACAGTAGCAGAAGAATGCGTGGAACAGATGGCTGGGGGACACTCAGAAAATAAAACAGCAGATGTTCCGTTTGTCGAGTTTCGGGATGTGACCTTCGGTTATGATGAACATGTCGTTTTAGACCATTTGAATTTAAAGGTCATGGACGCGGAGCAGGTAACACTCGCAGGACGAACCGGGGCAGGAAAAAGTACGATTTTAAAACTTCTCTTAGGACTTTACGAACCGCAGGGCGGAGAGGTTTTGATCCACGGAAGACCGGCAGTGACAGTCCGGGAGGAAGAGAAACGGAAACTGTTCGGCTATGTAGAACAGATCTTCCACATGGTTCCGGGAACGGTGCGCGATCAGATCACGCTGTATGATGAAACCATTCCGGCAGACCGCGTAAAAGCAGTGGCAGAGCTGACCGGGTTAGACGATGTGATAGAAAGCTCTGAAAACGGATATGACACGAAATGCACGCCGGAGTTATTCTCGCAGGGACAGTGGCAGCTCTTATCCATTGCAAGAGCCGCAGTGGCGGAACCACAAATGCTGCTGTTTGATGAGATCACGGCGAATCTGGATGCAGAGACGGAAAAGGCAGTGTTACTGGCGTTAAAGCGTGTAGCGAAAGACCGCACTGTCATTTCCATCTCACACAGAACTTCAGCAGAATTAGGACGTATTATTTATCTCTGATTTTTCTTCACAAAATATCCAATCAGGTAGCAGACGACAGCAACCACCATGCCATTGATGGAGGAAATCCCCCAGTTTAATACATTTAACCAGTTACAGAAGTTATAGTATAACCAGACGGATAAAATCGTTCCAATGATACCGGAGATCAGTACCATAGTTTTTTTCTTCTGATGGAAGATATTAGCAAGTCCGAGTCCGGCGGTATATAAGGCATTGTCGTTTGTAGTCCAGATATTCAGACTTTGCGAATCGGGTAAAGTTTGGAGTTGCAGTACCACCGGATACAAAAGAGCCGATGACAAGTCCGGCACCGCCAATCACCGTTAAGGAACCACTGGACACTGCCAACTATTATAGCTTGTGTTGCGTGGTTATGCAATGAAATCTTTCTGTCCCTGGCGCATTTGTTTCTGGTATTGTTTGGGAGAAATATGCAGGTATTTGGTAAACTGTTTGATAAAGTAACTTGTGGTACAGAAACCGACCGCAGATGCAATCTCCGTCACGTTCTGGGTAGTGGAGACTAACAGCTTTTCCGCTTCCCGGATGCGGATCTCATTCAGGTAATCACTGAAATTCATATGCAAAAGCCGGTTGAAACTTCTGGAAAAATAGCTGTAGCTCAAATTACAGAGTTTTGCCATGTCCGCTGCACTGATAGATTTTTCATAGTTGGTGATCATGTAGGTCAGGGCTGGGGAGAGCTGCTGTTTTAACTGCTGGTTTTCAAAATCTTCGAGAAGCGGTTCTTCGCCATTTGCATGCCAGTAGCGCAGCAGCCAAAGAAAAATACCGCCAATGTGATTTTTGATCGCAAGCTCGTAGCCGTATTGTTTTTCCTCAGATTCCCGGATAATCTCGTTCATAAGTCCGGGGATGGCAGAGTGTTTTGCATTTAATATGGAAGAAGAAATTACTTTTTCGTAAATGCTGTTTTCGGTGATAAATGGAAGCAGATATTTTAACTCAAAGTGGCTCTGCGTCATGCCGTCGTAAATGAGTTCCGGGAGAAAACGAACCACGATATAAGAGCCGCCCGCTGATGAGAGCGCGTCGATCTGGTGCACTTCCCTGGAATTGATCAGTACAAAATCCCCTGCCGCAAATTCGTGGTAAATTCCGTTTAAATAAATACGGAAATGACCGGAAAGCGCATAGAGCATTTCAATATAATAATGAAAATGAGCGGAAAATACATTGCCCGGTTTCTCTGCTTTTTCAATATGACAGAGATACTGGCAGGCGATGCCGTCAATATATTGTTTTCTTTCTTCCGGATAATCCATAGAAAACCTCCAATGACAAAATTGTTATATTTTTGAATAGAAAAATTATAGCATAGAAGAGAAGATTTTACTAGAATATGTGATGTGAAAGAAAACATTTTAAAATAAAAATAGAAACGTATTTGGAGGAAGCAGATGAGTATGAGTACAATCGGAGTACCATTGGAAGGATTTGGAGCATATTGCAGGGCGGCAGCCGCAGAGGGAGCCGTTTTATTGAAAAATGAAGGTCACATGCTCCCATTGAAAAAGGAAGAGATGGTGTCTGTGTTTGGCAGGTGCCAGTTTGAGACTTACCGCAGCGGGACTGGTTCCGGCGGAGCTGTCAACGTGCCTTATGCGGTGAATATTTATGATGGAATGAGAGAGAGCGGCAGCTTTACTTTGAATGAGGAGCTGGCAGACATTTACAGAGCGTGGTTAAAAGACCACCCGTTTGACAACGGCGGTGGCGGCTGGGCAGCAGAGCCGTGGCACCAGAAAGAGATGGTTATCACAGAGGAGATTGCGGCAGCCGCAGCAGAAAAATCAGAGAAAGCGATTTTTATTATCGGACGTACTGCAGGCGAAGATAAGGATTATGCAAATGAGGCGGGCAGTTACCTTCTGACGCCGGAAGAACTTGAAAATCTGAAGGTTCTGACAGCGCATTTTGAACAGGTCGCAGTGCTTTTGAACGTGTCGAATATCATAGACATGAGCTGGCTTAAGAATCCTGTATACAAGGATCATATCCGTTCCGTGCTCTATATCTGGCAGGGTGGCATGGAGAGTGGAAATGCAGTTGCGGATGTTTTGAGTGGAAAAGTGTCTCCAAGTGGAAAACTGACGGACACGATCGCATGTTCACTGGCAGATTATCCGGCGGCGAACGATTTCGGAGACACTGTGCGCAATTTTTACATCGAAGATATCTATGTGGGATACCGCTATTTTGAGACATTCTGCCCGGAAAAAGTCATGTATGAGTTCGGTTTTGGACTTTCCTATTCGAAGTTTGACATTGAAATTTTAAAAGCAGAGACGGTTACAGAAGAATCCGAAGTCGGAGGTGCCTGGGGCAGTCACGGAGTATCGATTGATAATGGAACATGTGCAGGAAAAGAAGTGCAGATTACCATCTGTGTGAAAAATACAGGAGACTGCAGGGGAAAAGAGGTCGTACAGGTCTATGTGCAGGCACCGCAGGGAAAACTTGGAAAACCGGCGAGAGAATTAAAAGCATTTGCAAAGACAAAGGAGCTGGCTCCGGGAGAAAAACAGAAAATGACACTGCACATTCCGGTAAAAAATCTTGCTTCATATGATGATTCCGGTGTGACAGGCCACAAGTCCTGCTATGTATCAGAGGCAGGTGCTTACGTATTCCATGTGGGTAATAGTGTGCGGAATACGAAAATCGCAGATGTGGATGGAAAAGGAGCATATATCGTAAAAGAGCTTTGTGTGACGGAAGCCCTGCAGGAAGCACTCGCACCGACAGAAGCATTTGAGCGCATCCGTCCGGGACAGAGCCGGGAGGATGGAAGCTATCAGCAGGAAAAGGAGGCAGTGCCGCAGCAGACCATCCGGTTACAGGAACGGATTGAGGCGCATTTACCGGAGCAGCTTGCAATCACCGGAGACAAAGGAATCCGTTTTTCGGATGTTGCAGAGGGAAAAGCAGATTTGGATACATTTATCGCGCAATTGACCAAAGAGGAACTTGCCACGATCGTGCGCGGGGAAGGAATGAGCAGCCCGAAAGTAACACCGGGTACGGCATCCACATTTGGAGGTGTCAGCGACCGCCTGTATGAATATGGAATCCCGGCTGCCTGCTGTGCAGACGGACCTTCCGGTATCCGTATGGAGAGCGGATTGAAGGCAACACAGCTTCCAATCGGAACACTGCTTGCATGTTCGTTTAACATTCCAATGATGGAAGAACTTTATGTGATGGAAGGAAAAGAACTGGTTGCAAACGAAGTGGACACTCTGCTCGGACCTGGAATTAATATCCACCGCTATCCGTTGAACGGACGCAATTTTGAGTATTTCAGTGAAGATCCTTATGTGACCGGATGTTTTGCGGCAGCAGTGACAAGGGGAATCAAAAAAGGCGGCTCTTTTGCAACGGTGAAGCATTTTGCGGCGAACAACCAGGAGACGGCAAGACATACAGTAGATTCTGTTGTGTCAGAGCGTGCACTGCGTGAGATTTATCTGAAAGGATTTGAGATTGCAGTCAAAGAAGGGGAAGCCTCCTCTATTATGACATCTTATAATCCGATCAATGGACACTGGACATCGTCCAATTATGATTTAAATACCACGATCTTAAGAGGAGAGTGGGGGTATGAAGGCATTGTCATGACCGACTGGTGGGCAAGTGTCAATGATGTTGTAAAAGGTGGCAAGCAGGATCATCATGCACTTTCTTCGATGGTGCGCTCCCAGAATGACCTTTATATGGTAGTCAACAATAACGGCGCGGAGATCAATGCCATGGGCGATGATATTTTGGAGGCACTGGACAATGGAAAGCTGACCATTGGGGAGTTGCAGCGCTCTGCAAAAAGTATCTGTCGGTTTATTTTAAATGCTCCGGTTATGAAACGCCCGTTAAGACCGTTGGAGGAAGTGAAGGCATATGAGCCGTTGCAGGGGGCTGGATCAGAAGGGGCAAATGGGGAAAGCGATATAAGCATTGTTCCGGAAGATAAAGTGTCACAGAAAATTTATGTAAACCAGTCTGGTGTATACAATGTTGTTGTAAAATTTATTTCTCCGCAGTCAAATCTGGCACAGGCAGCCGCAAACCTCTATCTCAACGATGAATTATTCTTCACATTGCAGACGAGCGGCACGGAAGGCAGACCGAACACGCAGAAGATTTGCCGTGTGGAATTAAAACAGGGATACTACGAGATCAAAACAGAGGTTGTGAAACCGAAGCTTGAGATGGAGTGGATTCAGCTATGGAAATGATAGCAGCTCAATTTTTGAGGAAATTTAAATATGTCCGCCCCGGGAGCATGAACATCCGAGCCGGCATAAAAAACGGTATCAAATTGCTAATTTGTCAATGCTGCTTTTAAGCTTCTTTGATTGTCTGTGTTCATTCAACAAATGGACAGTCACAAAAGATTGTGCGTCTATGAAATTCTTTCTTCGCGATTGAATCGTGTGTAAGTTAATACAGCCTCCCAGCAGAAGACAGTGCAAAAATCATTCGTTTACATTTGATTTTTGCACTGAATAACCAATGCTGGGAGGCTGTATTTACTTACGCTAGATTCATGAGCAGAAAGAATTTCATAGGCGTACAATCTTTCGCGACAGTCCATTTGGGAATGTACACAAACTTTAAGCTTAAAAGCAGCATTTACAAATTTACGCAATTTTCACAACGTTTTTTATGCCGGCTCGGATGTTCATGCTCCCGGGGCGGACATATAAACTGTCGTTACAAAAATTGAACTGCTACGCTTCCACAAGCTGCAGATCGTACAATTTCCGGTACAGTCCGTTCTGGGCGAGAAGTTCCTGATGGGTGCCGGCTTCCTTGATCTGCCCCTGATGCATGACAATGATCTTGTCAGCATGCTGGATCGTGGAAAGTCTGTGTGCAACCATGATCGTAGTTCTGCCCTCCATGAGTTTTGCCAGAGCACTTGTGATAAGCGCCTCGGTCTCCGTGTCGATATTGGCAGTTGCCTCGTCTAAGACAAGGATGGTCGGATCGTAAGCTAAGGTTCTCGCAAAGGAGAGTAACTGCCTCTGTCCGGCGGATAAGGTGCTTCCACGCTCTGTGACAGGGGCATCATAGCCGCCCGGCATTTTTTCGATAAAGGAATCCGCGTGCACGATCTCTGCGGCACGTTTCACGTCCTCAATGGAAATATTCTCATTGTCCAGTGAAATATTGCTCTTAATATCCCCGGTAAAAATAAATACATCCTGCTGTACCTGCCCGATCGCGGCGCGCAGCACATCAGTGTCGATGTCTTTGATGTTGACGCCGTCGATCAAAATCTCACCTTTCTGGATGTCAAAGTATCGTCCGATCAGATTTAAGATGGAAGATTTTCCAGCTCCGGTAGCACCGACAAATGCAACTTTTTCGCCCGGTTCGATGACGAAACTGATGTCTTTTAAAATATAATCGTCCTTCTCGTAGGCGAACCATACATGACGGAATTCGATGCGTCCTTTGATGTTGACTTCAACCGGGTGCGTTGGTTTTACAATGTCCGGTTTCTCGTCTAAAATGGAGAAAATTTTTCCGGCGGAGGCGAGAGAGGACTGCAAGGTACCAAACTGTTCCGCAAGTTCCTGGATCGGATCAAAAAACGAGGAAATATAAGTGATAAAAATAAACAGCGTTCCGAGCGAGAGCGTCTGGTTTAACACCCCGGCACTTCCGGTTCCAATCACAAGCATCATGGCAAGCACGGACACCAGATAAATGGATGGACGAAAAATTGCAAATGTCATAACCTCACGCCAGTTTGCCTTGTATAAATCTTCGGATTTCTTTTCAAACTGTGCATATTTTTCCTCTTCCCTTGCAAAAATCTGGATGAGCTTCATGCCGGAGAGGTGTTCCGATAAAAATGTGTTTAAGTCGGTAATGCGGTTTCTTGTAAGCTCGTATGCCTTCCTTGACATAAAACGGAAAAAGAAGGTCAGCACTGTGACAAGCGGCAGCAGTGCAAAGGATACGAGAGCCATTTTGACATTAATGGAGAGCATGACAACGGCATATCCGATAATTTTTACAATGTTTTTAAAGAGTTTTACCAAAATGGTGGAGAAAAGTTCATTGACCGCTTCGGTGTCGTTGGAGACACGGGTGACAAGTTTTCCCACAGGCGTATTGTTGAAAAAGTTTAACGATAAGCTGTGAATGTGGGTAAATACCTCCTCACGCATCTGGTAAATAATCTCCTGTCCCATTTTCTGCAAAATCCAGGTGTCTAATGCATTTAAGACAAATCCGGTGAGCAGAAGCAGCAGATAGAGGGCGGCCGCTTTCAAAATGCCGGCAAAATCATAATGCCGCAAATCTTTTAAGTCGTCCCTTGTGAGAGGCGTTGCACTTTGGTTTACATAAGATGAAAGTGTGGCGGCATCTGCATTTTTTAATGCATCACATTCTTCGGATGAAAGATTTTCTGCCATATAATATTGATTATTATATAGAAGAATCTGATCGTAATTCTGTCCGTCTGCCGCTTCAAAATCTCTTGTCAGGTAAGTGTCATGATAAGGAACAGCACCCGGCGCATCCGCAGTGGTTTCGATGTACGGTGCGTAATAGCCGTTGATATAATCATCGATCGCATCACCGATGACGATCGGGCGGTAAAGTTCTACCACGATGATAAAGAGGACGAGGACTGTCGCAGCAGTCATAACCCATTTGTGCGGTTTTAAATAGGCCAGTAAACGTTTCATAGTTATGCGTCCTCCTTTCCTGTTTTTGCAGCTGGATGATCCTGTCTGATGAGTGCTTTTCCGGCTTCACCGTGGATGGCTTCTAACTGCTGTTTTTCAAACATATCGTAATAAATCCCGTGTTTTGCCATAAGGGAATCGTGGTTTCCGATCTCGGCGGCAGTGCCGTCCTCTAACACCATAATGATATCTGCATTCTGGATCGTCGAGATGCGGTGCGCAATGAGAATGGTCGTCTTTCCTTCCCGGTTTTTCTTTAAATTGGTTAAAATGTGTTCCTCGGTGTCGGTATCGACAGCGGAGAGGGCGTCGTCTAAAATCAGGATCGGTGCATTTTTCATCAGTGCCCTGGCAATGGAGCTCCGCTGTTTCTGACCGCCGGATAAGGTGACACCGCGCTCACCTACAATTGTCTCATAACCGTCCGGGAACTGGACAATATTTTCATGGATGCAGGCAGCGCGTGTTGCGGACTGGATGGCTTCCATATCCTCATTTTCAGCGCCAAATGCGATATTGGATTTCAATGTGTCCGAGAACAGGAAGTTATCCTGCGGAACGTATCCGATATTTTCACGCAGTGTTTTTAAAGGAATGGTGTTAATGTCCTTTCCATCAATGAAAAGCATGCCCGGTTTCGTGTTGTAAAGGTGCAGCAGGAGATTTACCAGTGTGGATTTCCCATTTCCGGTGCGCCCGATGATCGCAAGCGTTGTTCCTGCCGGCACATGCAGGGTGATGTCGTTTAAAGTCGGTTCGCTGTGGCCGCGGTGGATGAAGGTAAGGTGATGAAAATCAATTTCGCCCTTAATGTCGTCCACATCCTTTGTTTTGTCGGTGTCTGCAATGGCAGGCTGTTCTTTGAAAATCTCCTGGATCCTTCGGATGGAGGCAGCACCCTGCGAAAACATATTGACGGAATCCCCGCAGGCTAACATCGGCCAGACAAGCATGTTAATATACTGGTTAAAAGCGACAAAGCGTCCAAGCGTGATGTCCCCGACCAGCGCAAGATAGCCGCCGTAAATGAGCGTAAGCAGCGAGGAAAGCCCGATGATGACATCTAAAAGTGGAATGACGATCGACTGGATCTTTGCAATGCTTAAGTTCTTTTCCATGGTGTTTTCGTTTTCTTTTAAAAAGTGGTAACGCTGTGCCTTCTCACGGACAAACGCCTTGATGACACGGATACCGGAAAAGCTTTCCTGCACGTAGTCGGTGAGATCGGAAACAGCCTCCTGCCTTGCAGTAAAGCGCGGACGGATGATTTTTCCATAATAAATCTCGCCAAATAAAATGAAAAGCATTGGGATGACTGCGATCAGTGTCAGCTTCACGCTGACATAATACATCATCTGGAAAATGACCATAAGGGTCATGACGGAGGCGTCAAACACACAGATGACGGCAGGTCCAATCGCCATGCGGATCGCGTTCAGATCGCTGGTAAAACGTGTCATCAGGTCACCGGTTTTGTGCTCGTTGTAATATTCCACATCCATTTTTTCCAGATGGGAAAACATGTCGTTTCTCAGCTCTTTTTCGATGGAGCGGGAAGCTCCAAACAGGAAGTACCGCCAGAAGAAACGGCCGACCGCAAGCAGCAGTCCAAGCAGAAAAAGGTAAAGCAGATTTAATCTGACTCCGCTCCAGTCAAGGCTGTGGGCAGTGAGTCCGTCGGTGATGACACCGGTAAGTTTCGGAATAAAAATATTGGCAAAGTCTACCACAAAAAGCGTGATGATACCAAGCGTATACTGGACTTTATGCCGTTTGATATACTGAAAGATAAATTGGAAAGCGTTCATAAATAAATCTCCCTTAATAATGTCCTGCGGTAAACGGTTTTACGGAACTACCATAAAACCGCAGAGTATCTTCTATTCTATACTTCTTAAAGCAAAGTTGCAACCTGCGAAAATAAAATGATATACACGGAAACAGAAGAGTTACTGTCTGGATCCGTAAGAAGCCGGGGAAAGAGCACATAAAAAAAGTTTTCCTGCAAAAATCCTGAAAACAGATATTTCTACAGAAAAACCTCTTTTTTATTTATACATCGCACAGATCAGATTGTATCACAGGAAACAAAATACTTAATCGCATCCGAGCAGAATGTCGACCGCATGCTGCAACTCAGGGCGATTGCGGTAGGCGTAGATGATCTCACGTTCATGATAAGTCAGGGAAGCTGCCGGATCATCGGGCTGGTCGTAACCGAAGGAGTTCAGGATGTCCGGGATTTTGTATATCTCGCACAGTAAGAGCAGTGTGTCCGCCGTCGGCTGTGCCTGTCCGCTTTCCCAGCCATAAATCGTCTTCGGTGCAACATCAATATCATGTTCCATTAGCCTGATCGATACGTCTTTCACTGAGTAATGATTTCGTTTTCTATATTCTTTTAACACCTTTGGAATTAATTCATTTCGCATAAAAATCCCCTGTTTCTGAAATTTAAAAAGTTATTATGGTTATCATATCTCACATATTTTAGACCGTCAATTAATTCTGATTATATGGGAAAATATGGTTGAAAGTCTTGAATTATAAGAATATAATGTGCGTAAGCAATGAGCGGTGCCAATCGAGAATATGTAGACCGAACATGCTTGCATGATGAGGTCTGCATATATCGGGAAGAACACATGAGAAAAGGAGTGGAGCGCATGAATAAATCCAGAGTGACAGAATATATCCTTGCTTATATGCAGGAAAAAGGAATTTCAGCATCTGAGATCTCAGAACAGACACAAGTTCCGGAAGAAAAACTGCATCCGGATTATAAAGAACCTCTGCTTGCCGAAGAGTTTTTAGAGCTTTGTGTTTTTTTACAGTTATCTCCAGAAGCGATTGCAAAAACGATAAGAAAATGATGAAAAAGAGAATAAGAAAAACTTCCCTGATCCATACTAAAAGAAAAAGAAAGTGTGGATACGAGTATGCAGAAGGGAAAACAGAGCCTCTGTTTTACAGAGGCTCCTTTTATTATCAGCACGGCAAATATTGTTGGAAAAAAGGAGGGAGAGGGACCTCTGGCAGGTCATTTTGATGTGATCGGTGAGGACGATAAATTTGGTCAGAATACATGGGAGGAGGCAGAGAGCACGCTGCAGAAAGAAGCTTTCACCATGGCGGTCGGCAGAGCCGGATTAAAAAAGGAGGACATCCGGTATCTTTTCGCAGGTGATCTTTTGGGGCAGACCATGGCGACCTCGTTTGGGGTGCTGGATTTTCAGGTACCGCTCTTTGGACTTTACGGAGCCTGCAGTACCTGTGGGGAATCGCTGTCTCTCGGTGCGATGTGTGTAGCGGCAGGCTATGCGGATCACGTCGTGACCATGACTTCAAGTCATTTTGCCAGCGCAGAAAAACAATTCAGATTCCCGCTAGGAAATAGTTATTTAGTACAAGTCCTAGATATAAAATATAAAGCCAGTAATTTCAAAGGCTTCATTCAAATAAATTTCTTTTATTATTCTATGCCAAAATTCTTGTTTTCCTTTTTGATCTAGTTGTTCGTAAAGTTCTTTCCAGTCTTCTGGGATCTGCTTCTTAAATTCCTCAATCCTTACAACTTTGTTGTTTGACAACTCCTCATTTATGGAGTTTATTTTTTCTGATAAGACACTGTATTTCTTTTCGTATTCTGGAATATCAATTCTTCCTTTTTCAAAAAGGTAATTCAGTCTGTCACGCTCCGCTATTGCATCATTAAGTTTCTTATTCAAATTGCGCTTTGGTTTACCTGCTTCTTTTTTTACATCAAATTCAAGATTTTTTAATGCTGCATCAAGATTTTCAAGAAGATATTTTTCTGTTTTTGCTTCTGACACTAATTTTGTATTGTGCAATTTCTCATTTCCACCAAACCAGCATCTTTGATATTGCCGGTGCTTTTTGGTCTTCCTGTCTATGCTATAAAAACTTGCCATTTTCCTGCCACATATAGGACAGCGGAATAATCCGCTGAATAAATATATATGACCGGACGGAGCATATTTTATCTGATTGACACTTCTTATTTCTTCCATTTGGTCTTCAGTGAAATAAGGCTCACAGAAATGGTCATTCTCCCTTACTTTTCCAATATACAGATCTGATTTAATCATTGTGTCTAATTTGTGTCTGGTAAAATCCGGGATAAAGTTTTCACGAACCCACAGAACGGTGCCACGTTTGCTTTTGGTTGCTAATAAATAATCAAATATAGCCCTTGTCTGTTCCTCATTATCATGTACGACTTTCTTTACACCATCTATTTTCTCTATTTTGAATCCTATAGGCACTCTACCAGTGTAAGCTTTCCCTTCACGGATCTTATAAGCTGCGGTGTCTTTGTATCGCTCAGATATAACCGCCCATTCTAATTCTGCCATGTTTGCCATCTGGTACATGAAGTTCTTTCCGTATGGCGTGGAAGTATCGATCTGCTGACTTACTGATATCAAGTTGCATCCTGCGCTTTCCATGTCGTGATAGAGGTTACAGAAATCTCTCATATTTCTTGCTATACGATCGTATCTCATAATAACGACTGCATTGATTCTTCCGGCTCTGACATCATCCATCATGCGCTGAAAGTCCTTTCTTTTTGCAGTGCTGTGCCCTGTGATCGCATAATCTCCAGAATAAACGATTATATTTGCATCAGGGTAAGTTTTATTAATGTACTTTCTACAATCGTCTATTTGCTGTTCCATTGATTCTGAATTATCATCTTTTTTCGATTTCCTTGGATAAATTGCTATGTTCATTTTTAACTCCCTAAAAAAACCCCTCACATTAATAGAGGGGCATAATTTTTATACATAATATGGATTTGGCTTCAATATAATTAATATAAGGTCAATTACAACTCCAACACCAAATAAACCGAAAGTTAATAAATATAAAATTCCAAATAAAATTTTCCCTTCATAGAATTTATGAACTCCAAACCATCCTAAAAACAAGCACAAAAAGAATGAAACCCACTTGTTTTTTGCTTTTGGTGCTTTCGAATAAACAGGAGCTGCAGAACTAGAAGAAGAATTAGCACTATTATTGATAATTATACTTTCAGGGGTTGAATTCTTAATATCCTCAACTTGTTTTCCACACTTAGGGCATACTACGCAATCAATATCAATCTTCTCTCCACAATGCTTACAGAATTTTGTGTTTTGTTCCATACGTTTATACCTTTCCTTTCTTTTGATATCATCATTATAAAGCAAAATGATTATAAAACAATACATTTTTGTCATTATTTTATGACATTTTTTTGCAAAATGAAAGTTTAGGATAAAAAACAAATGGATGCGTTATTGACTTTTCGAACATACGTTCGTATACTTTATGTATCAAATAGAAAGGTGGTATTGGATATGGGAGAGCTTAAAGAGAAAATAATAGAATTAATAGAGAAGTGCATGGACGAGGATGATCTCCGAACCATATATGCATTTATAAAGAGATTTTTAAGATAAAAGAAAAAGACAAGGGTTTGCGCATTGCCCTTGTCTTTCTTTTTACTTCTTCACAAGCTTTTCTGCCAGCTTCCGGATTGCGTTCCAGTCGTTTTCATCCAGTTCTGAAATAGCGGCTATGAATCTGTACATCTGATCGTCTTCTCCGGCTTTCAGTACATCTGCAAAAAATTCAGCTATCTTTTCATTCTCGGTCTTTTGAATGAACATTTCTCCTTTTCCAGTCTCTAGCCATTCCACATCAACATTAAACAATTGACAAATAAGTTTAATCGACTGTGTTGATAGATTTCTTTGACCAGTTTCTACTAAAGATATGAAATTTTTAGTTAAACCAATTTCTTTAGCAAACTTTTCTTGTGACATTCCAAGCGATTTTCTCAACTGTTTTATTCGCTCATCCACTTATTATCACCTCCCGCTAATATAATAGTACAAAAATCACACAATGTCAAACAAAATATTTAAAAAATGTTTGACAAGAACAACTAAGTATGATATTATAATCACACAAGGTAGTACAAACAAGAAAGGAAGTGAGCAAATGAGCGAAAAACAGAAAGAAGCCCTTGCAAGACTAGCTGAAATAGTATCACATTTGGACAAAGAAAACTTCAACTATATTCTCGGTGTTGCGGATGGTATGGCAATCTCAAAGAAACAGTCGGAAGTTGACAAGCAGATTGCCATGTGTGGGAGCGTTAAATAATGAGAAAGGAGATTCCTATGAACAAAGCAGATATGGAAATTACACCAGAGAGGAAAGCCAAGATTATGGACATTCTGTTAGAGATTTACGAAAGACAGGAAGGAATTAAGCTTGTGGTAAAGGACAAGGCATCATGAAAAATGTAGCAAAAGTCTTTATAGCGGTAGGGCTTGGAATCCTGTTTCTCGGTGGAATGCTCGATGCGGATGGAACGTATTATGTTTTTCTGCTGATCGAAATGGCACTCGGTGCGGTGATTGCACTTATTGGAGTTGTGATCTTGGATGTTGAGAAACGCCGGGAAGAAAAGCGGAAAGCAGACTTTAACATGATCCGCCGGAAGGACAAGCTTGACGCTGATGTTGAGTTCCTTGGGGAATTTGAGGACAAAAAATAGCACCCTGATAACTTTGGCGAGTACAGGTGCTATTTAACCGTGGAAATACAAAAGTATTTCTGCGTTTATTGTAACACATAGTTAAATTTTTGGAAAGCGTGATTTTATGTTTTACAGAAAATGCAGAATCTGTGGATGTAGTTTAGATCCCGGGGAAGGAAACATGTGTGAAGAATGCCGGGACGAACATTACATGAATCAACAGCGTGAGAAAGCGGTCAGATGCATGGTTTTATCTACAGATTTTAGACAGATGGAAATGGAGGAATTTTTAAATGCCAGCAACTAGATTATGCAGAACGGATGCCGGAAAGTTAATTGACGGACTTAAGGATTTATCGGCATTACTTGAAAACCTTGGTCTGGAAGATGGAAGTGTAAGACTTACTGCAGACGGAGATATTCGTGGAATATTTACCTTAGACAAAAATGTTCTGGAAATCATTATTGGAGACGACCAGAAAGAGGAAATGGTCAGGTACCGTGTTTAAGTCCGTGGAGGTAGGAACTGTACAGTGATTACATACCGGACAGCCTCGATATGCTTGAAGAGTACGAGAGGGACAGAGAACACCGCCACAGATTATATGAGAAACAAGCCAGACGTGCAGAGATGGCAGATATTGAATCAGAGGAAGAGAGGATAAAAGAAAGATGGAAGAAATCAGAGTAAATGTAGAACAGAAAAATGGTGTTATTGGTTTTAATTTTGAGGAGATTAAGGAAAAACTTAATTCCGAACTGGAAATTTATAAAAATATGATTTTTACAGAGGATTCTAAGGCAGAAGCAAAAATGACAATTGCAAGTCTCAGGAAACTGAAAAAATCAGTCAACGATAAAAAACTGGAAGTGAAGAAATCTTTTATGATTCCCTACACAAATTTTGAAGCGCAGGTAAAGGAACTGGACAATCTGATTGATGAACCAATCAATTTTATTAATAACCAGGTGGAAGAATTTGAGCGTAGGCGTGTGGAAGAAAAGAAAGCGCTGATTTCTGAAATCTATACGGAGATCATGGCAGAGCATGAGGAAGCGAGCGGATATCTTCCGTTACAGAGAATTTATGATAGCAAGTGGGAGAATGCCACCACTACAAAGAAAGCGATCACAGAAGCCATTACAGAGAGAGTGGATCATGTAGAAAAAGACCTCGGTATTATCCGCAGCATGGGATCAGAGTTTGAGGATAAGGGGATTGAGAAATACAAGGCAACCTTAGAATTATCAGATGCTATTGAGGTCATGAATCAGTATCAGAAACAGAAAGAAGAGATTTTGCGCAGACAGGAAGAGGAAGCCAAAAGAAAAGCAGAAGAGGAAGCACGTAATGAGTCCGAGAAAAATTCAGAACCGGATATTGCAGTGAACGAAACACCAATTACAGATAATGTACCGGAAGAAAAATTTGTAGAACCGAAGCCAGCAAACAACGTAGTTACTTATGAGGTTGTTGCTGATCCGTTCCAGATCGTGCAGTTGGAAGCACAGATGCGCAGCTTAGAAATTAAGTATAGGAGATTACGATAATGGCAGAGACAGCAAAACAGATGAACATATACCAGGCAATATCAAAGTGCATGGAAGAAATCGGTGCGGTCGGAAAAAATGATTTGAATAAGTCGCAGGGGTTTAAATACCGCGGAATTGATGCGGTAATGAATGCAATCAATCCGGCATTGGTCAACAATCATATATTTATCGTTCCAGAGGTCCTAGAACAGACCAGAGAAGAAAGAAAATCCATAAAAGGTGCAACGCTGATCTATTCGGTCTGCAAGATTAAATATACCTTTTATGCGGAAGATGGAAGCAGTATCACGGCGGTAACAATCGGTGAGGGCATGGATTCCGGAGATAAGGCAACGAATAAAGCTATGGCGATTGCGTTTAAATATGCTTGTTTCCAAGTGTTCTGTATTCCTACCGAAGAGATGCAGGATCCAGATTCAGAAAGCCATACGGTAGAACCAAAGAATGATTTTGTTCCAGCAACCGTAGAACAGCTTAGGACAATGACAGATTTTGTAAGTGCGTATTCTGATATGTGTGAGAATGCTACATCCAATGATATCTGGAAAACGCTGAAAGAAAAATATCATTTTGAAAAGACTTCAGACCTATCAAGTGAAATGGCTGCTAAGATCATTGAACAGGTTAAGTGCTGGTATAAGAAAAAGAAAGAAGAGTAGCTTATGGATACTACAGGAAAACTGACCGGAGCGAGCCGTACATTCAATGGACAAGGCATCATCCTTACATTTGAGGTTGACGCATCAGCGGCAAAGCAGATTGAGCATTTAAAACCGGATGATTTATTGCAGATTAAGGCAGTTAAGTATCGTCAGAAAAGAAGTCTTGATGCTAATGCTTATGCATGGGTGCTCATGACAAAGATTGCCAATAGCAAAGACATCTATTCCAGCAAGGTTGAAGTCTATGAGGAAATGTTGCAGAAATACGGAGCGTTCTATGAAGATGAAGACGGATATATCACGATTACAGTAAAAAAATCAGTTGACATGTCAAAGGTTGATGGTCATTGGAAATATATTAAAGACAATGGGAAATTTGCTTCGTATCTGATGATCAAAGGATCTAGCGAATACGATACTGTCGAAATGAGCCACTTTATAGACCGGATTGTTGAAGAAGCAAAGGAACTTGGCATTGAGACAGCTACACCGGATGAATTGGAACGTATGAAGCAGGAGTGGGGAACATGAGTAAAAAGCTTTGGAGCGTGTTCACGGATGATATGGATCACTGTTATTTTACCGGAACATATCCGGTGGAAAGACATCATATCTTTGGAAGTTCAAACCGTAAAAACAGTGAAAAGTATGGTTTTGTTATTCCGCTCAGACCTGATCTGCATCCTAACGGAGCGCAGAGGGGAGCAAATGCAAAAGAAATTGATCTGAAATTAAAAACTATGGCGCAGGAATATTTTGAATCTCATTACGGCACAAGAGAAGATTTCAGAGATATTTTTGGAAAGTCGTGGTTATAGGGTTGGAACACCTTGCCGTCCGGCAGAAAGAAACCTATTCATGCAGAAAATAATATATCACGAATTATTGGAAGCCATGGTTTCCCGGTGCTTTCCATGGTGCCGGGAGAAAGGAGTAAATTTTGGAAGAATTAAAAGTTACAGAATATGGAGATATGAGAGTGCTGACAACACAGCAGATCGCAGAAGCGTATGGAACAAATACAGATACAATCACAAAAAATTTCAATAGAAACAAAGACAGATATGTTGAGGGGAAGCATTTTATTTGTTTGGAGGGAGAGAATTTAAAAGATTTTAAAACGACCGGACAAATTGACCTTTCGTTAAAAATTAATAAATTATACCTCTGGACAAAAAAAGGTGCTTTTCTCCATGCAAAATCCTTAAACACAGATACCGCATGGGAAGTATACGATCGATTGGTTGATTCTTATTTTGATCACAGTAATCTGCTTGATGGTATGTCGCCAGAATTGAAAGCGGCATTGATCGTGGATAAGCGTGTGACCAAGGTAGAGCACAGAATTGACCATATTGAAAATGATATGCCGTTGTTCGGTGCAGAATCAGACGAACTTTCTGCACATGTCAGACATAAGGCAGTGGAAATGCTTGGTGGTAAGAAGTCAGAAGCTTACAGAGATAGCAAAGTACATAAAAAAGTGTTCAGCGACATTTACAATCAGTTAAAACGTGAGTTTGGTATCTACGATGATGAAGGAAAAATGAAAAGCTACAAGGCACTGAAACGCAAGGATCTTGCTGATGCACATGAATTTGTTGATTGTTACACTCTTCCGGCATATTTAGCAGAGCAGATTAATGATTGCAATGCACAGATCAGAATGGAGGACAGTGCCGATGGAGTATAAATTTACAGTTCCGTGGCGTTTGGAAGGCTTGAACAATTACACCGCAGCAAATCGCACCAACCCATATAAGGGAGGAAAGATAAAAAATGATAATGAGAATCACATCATGTGGTGTATCAGACAGCAGCTCCATGGTGTACATATCGAAAAGCCGGTACTGATCTATTACCACTGTTTTGAAAAAGACAACAGGAGAGATGGGGACAACATTCTCTCCTGCGCAACAAAGTTCATTCAGGACAGTCTCACAAAAGCAAAGGTGCTGCAAGAAGATAACCGCAGATGCATCCCTCATTTTTATCATGATGTTTCTGTAGATAAGGATAATCCGAGAATTGAGGTCACAATCACAGAACTTACGCTGGAACAGGCAAAAATGAAATTGAGAGACTTACTTAATGACTTGGAAACGGGGTGATCTGGTGGATGGCAACTACATAAAACTGAGCCGTGGACTTCTGGAGTGGGAGTGGTACACAGACATTAATACAACCCGGCTGTTTATCCATATGTTGCTGAAAGCCAATTGGAAGGATGGAAATTTTAAAGGAACAACGATACCACGTGGATCGTTTGTAACATCTATCAGGAAATTGTCGGACGAAACAGGGCTTTCAGACCGTGAAATTCGAACAGCAATTTCGCATTTGAAAACGACAGGCGAAGTGACAAGCAAAACGACAAGCAAATTTAGCGTATTTACGGTAGTTAAGTACGATTTATACCAGACAACCGACAAACAGAACGACAAGCAAGCGACAAGCAAGCGACAAACTAACGACAAACTAACGACAACAATAGAAGAAAAGAAAGAAGGAAAGAAGGGAAGAAACACACCCCCTATATCCCCCGTGGAAAAATTTGGAGAGTTTGCCGCGGCCTATCCGAAACGGTGCACTGGCTGTCTTGTTGAAACTGAATACTGCAATGCGGTACTGGCTGGTGTACTGGAAGATGATCTGGTATTGGCCGCACAGAATTATGCAGATATATGCAGACAGGAGAAAACATCAGAGCGGTATATTAAAAAGCCGGAGAACTTTTTACGAGAGAACTTGTTTATGCAGTACCTGAAAGGAGAGAACGATGGATCAGTTGGAAGAGATACTGGAACGCATGAAAAATCACTCAACGAACTCATGCAGGAACGCGGAGACACCGGAGACTTCCAAGGATTCTGATGTGTGTCCAATTTGCGAAGGTCGAGAGTGGATCTTGAAAATAAAAGACGGAGTTGAAATAGCAGTACCGTGTAAATGCCGTGAAAAAGCGGTCATGTCAAGGCGGTTGCGATTCGCAGATATACCGGAGGCATTCCGTGGGATGGATCTGAGATTGTTTCGGATGGATGTGTACAGAAAGCAGGAAAGTAAAAAGATGGTGTCAGATGCTTGTAAAATCATAAAAACCTATCTGGATGATTTTGAGAGCCAGAAGGAAAGAGGCATGGGACTGTATATCTGGTCGAGGACAAAGGGAAGCGGTAAGACGAGGATTGCTGCCGGGATTGCAAATGAACTGATGAAAAGATACACAGTCAAATTTGCAGTATCACTGACCATCCTGCAGGAAATCAAGAATACATGGCGCAGGGATGCAGCAGGCAATGAAAGCCAGCTTTTAGATGCACTTTCCACAACGGATATTTTAATCATTGATGATTTTGGTGTGGAAGCACCGGCGGCATGGATCAACGACAAAATGTATCAGATCATCAACGAGCGGTACATAAACCAGAAGGTAACGATTTTCACGAGTAATGATCCGCTGGACAAACTATCCTACGATGACCGGATCACGAACCGGATTAAGGAGCGGACATATCAGATCGCATTTCCAGAAGAATCAGTCCGGGATCATATCGCAGAGCGTATGCAGGAGGAAATCATTGAAAAAATGATAGCGAGCGGAAATATAAAATAGAAATTAAGTGGTGAAATAAGGATTATTAACATGGGAGAAATGACAAAGACAAGCATAAAATACTGCCGGAAATGTAAATATGCATACAAGCACAACAAGACAGAAATCATGTGTGGATATTATTTACAGACCAGATTAAGGCGTGAGTGCCCGGTTGGGATGTGCGATAAGTTTGAGAAGAAAGGCAGAAAGAGAAAGGTGAAGTTGAAATGACGGATGAAACCAAGCAGGAGATAGGAGCGGCATTGATGTTGTTAAAAAATACACTGATAAGAAACGGTGTAAGCATAGCACTTGTAGGAAGTGACGATACCGGAAAAGACGATGGATGCATTATGTTTTTTGATACCGCAGAGTATTGTCGCACCGGGAAATTTAAAGGGATATCTGTTAAAACAATGGATTTAGTGAGGTAGAAATATGATTTTTTTAAATTCAGTAGAATTGATGAGTTTTTTAAATGACGTGTTATATGACAAACTCAGAGAAAAACCGCCAGAAGATATAAGAGTAGAGATCGCTACATATGGTTTATCATTTTCTGACAAAAAATTTAAAAATTGTTTAGGAGAGCTTAAAACGCGAGAATCTATGGTATTGAATTTTCTGAACACCTTAATGGATACCAATACAGATATGGTTGTAGGAATGCCGCCAATGAAAAAATATAACAATTCATATTATGGAGAGACGGCGATCGACAGGAGAAAAAGATTAGAGCAAATGGAAGATATCATGGGAAGTTATCGCATAAATGTCTATCCGGTAGAAGATTCTCATTTTAAATTTTACAGGATCGATGATATCTATATTACCGGAGGAATCAATTTGACGGATTCGACTTGGAACGATGCCGCTGTTTTGATCGAAAAAGAGAGGGACAAGGAACAATTAGAGTGGTATTTTCAGCAGATCTTAGACAGAGCCAAGGCTGAATGTAGAAAGAGAGGGATAGCATGGATCGCATAGAAGAAATGATACAGAACCTTGAACTGCTAAGAATGCATTTTGGCGATATCACAAAAACTTGTATGGCAAATGGAATCATAGATAGCACCATAAAAGCAATTGAAAAACTTGCTACCTATGAAAATGCCGAGAAACATGGATTGCCGGAACGCTATGAAGCAGATGAGAAAGACACACCTGCAGAAAAGCCACAGACCAATGCAGACCGGATCAGAAGCATGACGGATGAGGAGTTGGCAGAAATGCTGTCTACTGTGAGCCAGCATTGCGTAGTGTATTTATCAGACAAAATAAATTGCAGACATAGTAATTGTGATACAGGTTGCAAAAATAATATCAAGAAATGGTTGCAGAAAGAAATGGAGAAAAAGGATGGAAGATAGATATTTATTCCGTGGAAAGCGGAAAGATAACGGCAAATGGGTGCAGGGATATCTCTATGGTATCTGGGAGAGAAGATATATCCTATGGGGAATGACCAATGATATCCCGAACATGGTCGAAGCAGACCCGTCCACCGTCTGCCGGTGCACCGGACGTAAGGACAAGAATGGCAAGCTGATCTATGAGAATGACATTGTTGCTTATTGGGACACATACAGCACAGATAACGGTCAATCAGAAGCAGATTGCATAGGTAAAGTCGTATGGGATGATGAAACGATTTCCTTCCAAGTGACAAACAGATTATCTGCTGAAAGCTATGAGGTTTTAGATGATGAATGTTCTGTGGTTGGAAATGCAATTGACAACCCGGAATTGTTGTAGGTGTGACTATGACAATTGATGAAGCTATATCACACGCAAGAGAAGTAGCTGAATGCCAAAAGATGTCAGCAAGACTAATCGAAGATAATGCGTATATTCCAGAATCGGTTGATAAAGAAGCCATTACATATGGCAATACTATATGTGCAAGCGAACATGAGCAACTTGCTGAATGGTTGGAAGAGCTGAAGCAGTACCGCACAATCGGCACGCCGGAAGAATGCCGGGCGGCGATGGAGAAGCAGACAGCAAAGAAACCAATGCATGTAACGAATAGTTATTTTGGATATCAGAAACATAAAGAACATGTTGGTTATTGTCCAGATTGTGGGCATCAAGTAGAAGAACCTTATGGATGTCCAAATTGTTTAAGAAAAATTGATTGGAGTGATGAAGAATGAATGAAAGCCTTAAGCCATGCCCGTTCTGCGGTGGAAAAGCAATGTTCTTAACCATTACAAATAAGTCATCACATTCGGCTGTTGGTGTAATGTTCAAAATCAAATGTATGAAATGCGGAACAGAACTTCCAAAAAGCTATGAATGTGAGATGTACATGGATCAGGACGGAGGCATCAGAACAGGGAAAGACGAGCGAACGAAAGCAACTACAGATTGGAACAGGAGGGCGAACGATGGGAAGATTGATTGATGCGGATGCATTTGAAAGGTCGGTTATGTGTAGTGATGCGGAGGATATGCAAGACGTAATTTACGCTTTGCGTGACTATCCGACCGCCTATGACCCGGATAAGGTTGTGGAGCAGTTGGAGAAAGAAAAGAATCCAATCTACAGAGAAGTTGAGAGTATTATGGGTGACCGGCAAAGCATTAAAATCGACAAAGCAATCGAGATCGTGAAAGGCGGTGGAATAGATGGATAAAGCAATTTTAGTTATGGATATGCCAGAATCGTGTAGCAAATGTAAATTTTTATATGAGTTTCAAGGCACTAAGAAGTGTCAGCTTATGAATGTGCTGAATGGTGGAGCTTCGAGATTGTCTCAAAACAGATTTACGGAGACGCGGCATGAGAAATGTCCGCTTCAGGAACTGCCAGAGAAAATGAAAGTGTGCGGAAAATATCCACAGCCGGACGGTATTACACCGTCATATAAAGTTGGCTGGAATGCCTGTTTAGATAAAATTTTAAAAGGATGTGATGAAAAGTGAGCAATGTAGAAATAACAGCTTTAGAGACAATCAGAAAAGAAATCTTGAAGCTGAAAGAAAAATATCAGGCAAAGGCAGAAAAAGAACGCGAAAAGGTCAATGAAGTTTTCGTGACCATAAAAGGCGAAAAATGCTATTCGAATGATGACGTTTTTGAGTGGTATGAGGCTGGATATATTAATTCCAGACAGTACGATAAATACCGGGACAAGCTTGAAGCGAAAAAGAATGCAGCAGGAGAGGTTGATAATAAGACGAAAAGCGAAATGATTGTAAAAATCTTATCTACCATGAGCAGGAATTTAAGCGCAGAAATCGCAACGATCAAAGAGGAAGAAACCGAAAAGGAAGAAAGTGAGGATTAAATTTTATGAACAAAAGGGATGTTTTAGAAATTAAAAGAAGATTTAAAAAGGAAGCCTGTACATTCACTCGTATGTGTGGCTGCTATGTAGACGCTGATCATAATAAAATCACAAAAATCAGTGAGACATTTTTAAATCTGGATGATGCAGAATATTATAAATATCTCGACATTGCAAAAAAAGCGTTATCCGGCACGTTAGGAAACAATCTTTTGGAGTTGGATTTTCCACTCGAAGAGGAAGGTAATGGCGGAAGACAACAGTTTCTGATGGGACTGCGTGAAAGCAAACTGAAAAATGATGATCTGATGGATACTTTTTATGACATGATCATTGACAGTTACGATTATGTCGGAAATTATCTGATCCTGATATTCCACGATGCCTATGATGTCATAACCAAAACTTCTGACAATGACAAGCTGGATGAATCAGAAGAGGTTTATGAGTATCTGCTTTGCGCAATCTGTCCGGTCAATCTGACAAAGCCGGGGCTTGGTTACCGTGAGGACGAAAACCGCATTGAATCACGAATCAGAGACTGGGTTGTCGGGATGCCAGATACAGGTTTTATTTTCCCAGCATTTACCGACCGAAGCACCGACATCCATTCTGTGATGTTTTACAGTAAAAACACGAATGAGCCACACTCTGAATTTATGGAAGCTGGACTTGGTTGCGAGGCAAAAATGACAGCATCAGAGAAAAAGAAAGTGTTCCAGAACATTTTAAATGATGTGCTGGGAGAAGATGATGAAGAAAATAATAAAATCTGCGTTGAAATATATAGCGTTCTGGACGATACCTTAATCGCAAATGGAAGTGCTGATCAGGAGGAAGAATCAGAGAAAGTCGAACTTACACAGGATATCCTTAAAAAGTGTCTGGATGAAGTCGGACTTCCAAAGAATATGATGGATTTGATTTTGAAAAGCCGCGAAGAACTGCTCCCATTGGATACACTTGTGTCGGAAGTCGTGGACAAAAAAGCTGTTGTGGAAGCAAATAAAATCAACTACATAGCAGATTTAAAAGAACTGCTTGAAGCCGCAGCAATTAAACTTTCAGAGACATATTCTGACGATGATGTACTTGTAAAAGAAATCAGAGAAAAGATTTGAAATAAATAGATCAGAAAGGAGCCGAGACTCTGGCCAGAGTGAAGCATATGCGGTCTCCTTGAAAAAAATGAGTGATTTAGATAAGTTTGATTACGAATGTCAGAATCAGATGAGCATTTTTGACATGATACGTGAACCCATACGGATTACAAAGCCTATACGATTAATTGAACTGTTTGCCGGATATGGTTCGCAGGCAATGGCACTGGAAAGAATCGGTGCAAAATTTGAGCATTATAGAGTTGTAGAATTTGATAAGTATGCCATAGCAAGCTATAACGCAGTGCATGGAACAAATTTTCCAACAATGGATATAACTAAGGTTCATGCGGAAGATTTGGATATCTGCGACACAGAATTCTTTACTTACTTACTTACTTACTCGTTTCCTTGTACCGATTTATCGGTTGCCGGGAAACAAGCAGGCATGAAAAAAGGAAGTGGGACCAGGTCTGGTCTTTTGTGGGAAGTAGAAAGGATTCTGAAAGAGATAAGGGATGGTGGTGGAGAATTACCACAGATTCTGTTCATGGAGAACGTACCGCAGGTCCATGCCAATGCAAATATGGAAGATTTTCAGAACTGGATCGATTTTCTAACAAGCCTTGGATATGTGAGTTATTGGCAGGATTTGAATGTAAAGAACTACGGAGTTGCACAGAACCGTGAAAGATGCTTTATGTTTTCCTTTTTGGGAGAATACAACTACCGTTTTCCACAGCCGATACCGCTGAAAAAAAGGTTGAAAGATTACCTTGAAGATGATGTGGACGAGAAATATTATATCAACAATGAAAAGGCTGAAAAGCTGATAAAACAGCTTATTGACAACGGAACATTACCACAACACAATCCTGAGAGCAGACTTGCCGTTGACGGAACAATCCGCGAACCAAAAGAATGTGCTGTTTCAAACTGCATCACAGCAAGACAAGACAGAGGAATATCCAATCAAAGGTCGGTCGGAAACATGGTTGCGGAATCTCAAACCAACAGCAAGTCGGAAACATGGTTGCAGAAAATCTGTATTGATACAAGCATGAGTGGATTAGAAGATGGTGCAATAAGAACATACAGAGATACGGCACCATCTATTACGGCAAGAGAATATAAAGAGCCAAGAATGATACTGGAGTGATTCGATGGAAGTAATAGGAAGCATATACACTGGAGTAACAGCAGATTTTCAGAGAGGTGTGTATCCGATTGCAAGATGTGTAAAAGCTGAACAACATGATTTAGGAGTAGTTATGGCAGATGTAAATGTTTTAGGCTCTCTTGAAGCAAAATTTGAGAGTACCAACAGAATTTATGATGTAGGGGGGTGTAGTCCAACGTTGAGTACAATGCAAGGTGGTAATCAAGAGCCGAAAATACTTGAAAGCCAGATAGTTGCCATGCGTGGCAGAAACCCGGACAATCCATCGGATAGAACTACTGGAAGTCCAACGGAACAGAGGTTAGAAATAAATATGCAAGGCACAAGTAACTGTTTAACAAGTGTGCAGAAGGACAATATGGTTTTGATTAAGCAGGCCACAAAAAGTGGTTCTATTGAATGTGAAGTTGGTGGATGCTTTGACGCAAGCTATCCAGAAAGCCAGACAAGAAGAGGGTGTGTGCAAGATAATGGCAATACGTGTCCTACATTAACCGCACAAAATCAAGAGATTGTACGGATTGAAAAAGTAGGTCAGATTTCAAATGATGGTTCTCAGTGCGGAACGGTTTATTCCGATAGTGGTATATCTCCCACACTGATTGCCGGAACGCATGGAGATGCAAATTCAAAAGTATTTACGCAGTACCGTATCAGAAAGCTGACACCAAGAGAATGCGGACGGTTGATGGGAGTATCTGATGAAGATATTTCCAAGATGGCAGCAGTCAATAGCAACACGCAACTTTACAAGCAGTTTGGAAACAGTATTGTTGTGGATGTGATGTGCGCAATGTTTAGAAACTTAAATATTGAGCAGGAAGTGAAATTGTTAAATTAGAAATGGTGTAAAAAATGAAAAAGGTAATGATCAAAGGTTTTGGAGTGACACGTAATATATGTATACGAAAATCAAACAAATATTACGGACATTGGTATTTGACTTTTTGGGTTAAATACAAACCAATTCTTAAACTGTACCTATGGAAAGTTAATTAGAATTTAATGGAGGTACGAGTATGGATTTTTTAACAAATTTGGACAGTGAAACATTAAAGGCAGAATTATTAGCCTTTTTAGAACTTGGAGATGATGAATTCGACATATCTTCGATGGGAGAATTTGAAGAGCAGTTTGTAGAATTTATCAAAGATGATTTATCTTATGCGGATTAATTAGAAATTAATGGAGGATACAAAAAAATGAAAAATGGAATTCACGGAAACAGAGAACAGCTTGAGGAATTATCAGTGAATAGGATCCTTGGTGAATTATATGATAAGGCGAAAGCTGAAAATGATGGGAAAGTTCATATAAGAGAAATTGAGGACGGACATATTGGAGATACTATAGAACTTTATTAATAATCACTTAAACTGAACTATTTAGAATTTAAAGGTAAAAAACATGGCATGGTACGCACTTTATAAATGGTATAAAGATTGGAGCAGAATAGGATACCCTAATATGATTAGTTGGTATTCTGAAAAGCTGAATCCACCAAAATGGACAATATTAAAATTCAAGTGAGGTAATAAGTAATGAGAATATTCAGATTTATAAGAGCGTGGTTTTATTATTCGACTTTCCGAAACTATCTATATTCAGAAGGTACAAAACCTGCTCAAACACGTTTTCAGTATGCAAAGGGGCATAGCAAAACAAATTTAGCGAGGTGATTTATTATGACAGTACCAAAAACAATTGAAAAATATGCAAGAGAATATGTAAAAACAGAATCTCAAAAAGCCTATCAGAAAGTAGTTGACTGGCTTAATAAGTATACAGATGCCGATGGTGTAGATATTGGAGAAATATCTATAGTATCAAAACCAACAGGAGATAAACAATTTGAAGATGGCGAATATTGTGAGCAATGGTCAGTTGGATATGAGGGAGATAGCTTTGAGGGATATTATTATCATAAAATGCGTGAGAATGATAATTATTTGAAATACACATATTTTTGTTAAACTGAACTTTAACGGAGGAATCAACATGAAACTGATAAAAAAGAAAGCTGAATTTGTGGGGTACATAGTTTTATATTGTGGTAGCTTTCCAGAGTGGAGATGTCCAGATAAAGATTGTGGAATGAGCGTGATGGAAGAATATAAATGCTGTCCATATTGCGGACGGCGTTTAAAATTTGATAAGAGCAAAAACTGAACTTTAACGGAGGTATTGAAAACATGGATAAAACAACATTGCATTTTTTCACTGCAATAAAAAACGGTGAAGTAAAACATATAGGAAAAAGCATTATCATACAGCCGGAAGTAAAGTTTGGCGGTGGCACGATAAAATGGTTTGACGACAAGCAGTTAGTGAAAAATAAAGGAGAGGAGACATGTTAAAAAGAGAATATAAAAGAAGAGAACCGACAAATGAGGAAAGAATATTTTTAAAGTCGAGAGGACTTATACCGGACAGCTGGCTAATATTGTACGAAAATAAAAGTGAATTAGTGGTTGTTAGCAGAAGGAGATCATACCGAAAAGTATTAAAAAAACCAAGAAAGAAATTGATGAAAAAGGAAAAAGAACTATGTTAACAGTACAAGAAGTTTACGGTATATGACATTGTCAGAACACAACATTATACATATTTTATGATCTATGATGGTGGATGGAAATATATAGACGCTGACTTATTCCGGGAATGCGATAAAAACTGAATATTGAGATTTTTGCCGGCTGAAATATGCCGGTAAAAAAATACAATAATGTTGCATGAATACGATAATATGTTGTGTTTTTATAAACTGATATATGGTATAATGTTGTAAGGAACTTAGTTGTCACGCATGGGGAGATGTTTAAAATGAGCAGAGAGGAAACGATAGAGATATGCACACGCATAGACAATTATCTGGGCGATAAAATAGCAGAATCAATTTTAAATAATATCTCATATGATAAAATGGAAGCACGCTATGGGATTATGCCGATTTCACGCACGCATTTTTACAGAAAAAAGAAAATAGCATTAAGGATGCTAAACAGCCGGAGCTTGTACGAAGAAGAAAGCAACGGACAGTTACGCATAATGCTTTGATTCACGCATAGACACACGCATATTATTTAAAATGCACGCATAACGCACGCATGGCACGCATATACAAGTTTTTCTCACGCATAGGATAAAATACAGCACGCACGCATAAAAATGTCTTTATTGGAAAAATATGCAAGGCAGATGCTGGATATAAAAATAAAAATCCGTACACAAAAAAACCGCCGGAAGTGATCCGGCGGTCATCCTCTGCCGCGGTTAAATCAGTTTAAAAATTCCTGTATCTAGGATTTCTAAGGCAATTCTTTTCGCATCGCTTTGACTTTCTGCCTTTATAGTCATTGTAAAAAATCCGTGTCCACTTAAATAACTGTAATGTACCTCATATTCCTGCATGTTTCATTCCCTCCACATATTTAACTTCTAAACCATGTCTATTTTTTATGTATTCTGCACATTCTTCTGTGACTTTCGGACTGTAAATATCTTTGGATATGCAGCCGGGAAACATTATAAAATATGTAGAAGATCCAGAAAAATAAAATATTTTAAAAATAATACGAAAAAGTATTGACATTAATACGAAAAAGTATTAATATATAATCAGAAAGAGACAAGAGAGCACATCGGAGGTAACGGATATGAAAAAATATAATTTATCAGAAATCATGAAAAATGCCTGGTTATTAATGAAAGTAACAGAAGAAAATACGTTTTCTGAGTGTTTAAAACTTTCTTGGAGAAACGCAAAAGAAAATGCTCCAAAAAAGAAAGTGATGGTAAAAAGACATATTCAGATCATGGAAGTTAAAAAATGGGTTCTTAGAAAAATGGATGATGTTTCTTTCTTAGCACTTGACGCAGGAATCGCAATAAATGACATCGTTCTTGAAAGAGAAACAGAAAAAGCGATTGAAATCTCCACAGAATGGAACGGATACAGAAAAACAATGTGGATGCCTAAATCAGCTTGTAATTACAGATTTGCATAATTAAGAGGAGGTATTTATGACTTACGAAGAATTTTTGAAAGCAACACCAGAAGAGAAGGAAGCTTTAAAAAAGAAAATCAAAGAAAAAAGTATTTCGCTAGATGATTTAAAAACTACCTTGAAAGTTTTAGAACAATATGGAAAAAATTTCGAATGGGTACCGGAATACGCAAAAGTTTTGAAAGAAGCGTATGCAATCGTTTCTGATGAATACGAGAGAAATATTGATCAAGAAGCACATTCACAGACGACAATTGAAATATCTCAGGGAAAAGACATACCATTAGCGGAATGGGCGAGAAATCATAATATTTCAGATGCAAACGCCAGACAGAGAGCTTTGCGCGGCACAATCCCAGCGTATAAATCTGGAAACATCTGGATGATTAATGAATTTACACAAAATAAAGATCAGAGATATAAAAATAATCGTTAAAGAAAATTAAAAAATAAGGAGATACAAAGATGGAAGAGTTAAAAAAATGTTATCAGGAATTACAGAAAATGATCGCAGAAATTGAAAACAGACATGACACAGACATCATGGATTTTATTAATCTTGATGACGAAGTGAAAGCCGAGTATATGGGAGACTGGACAGAGAAAGACGTGCAGGGCTGGGAGTATCTTTTGAACAGAGCTAGCACAATCAGAAAAGCGTACAGGATCGTTGCGGAAGAATTGCATATCGGAGAATTTCTACCGGAAATTGACCAGTAAACATCGAGAAAAGGCGGCTTGAAATATAGCCGCTTTTTTTATGCCTAAAAATGGAACAAAAACAGTTAAAAAATATCTTATAATAAAATTATAAGTAAAATGATGGGAGGTGTGCGACTTGGCAAATTTAAAAGGAAAAGTTAAAAAGCTTCAGACTGCGATTGTCCAGTGCGGACTGATCATAAAAATAAACCAAAATCAATTTTATAGCGACGACCAGAAGCGCATGATCACAATTTACAGAATCCTCACACCAGTGTGCACCTTTAAGAAAAATAGACAAGAATGGAAAACAGAAGATTATGAGATTCTTAAAACGGCATCTATCCCGGAAGTAATATTCTGTTTGATTGATATTTATAAGGCGGTGAGCGGATGAAGGGAGAACTCACACCGAAATGGAAGGCATTTGCAGACGAGTGGATAAAAAATGGTGGGAATGCCACACAGGCATACATAAGCGCTGGCTATAGTGAGAATGGAGCAAATAGAAGCGCACAAAAACTGCTGTCAAAAACTGTCATTACAGAATATATAGCGGAAAAAATGGAGCAAATCGAGAAAGAACAGCACCGGGATATCATGAGCCTTGCAGAAATCCAAGAGCGGAGAAGTAAAATCGCAAAGGGTGAAGTCGTGGACGGTCTCGGATTCTCTCCAGACTTTTCCGATCAGCTTAAGGCAATGGATGGACTGGAAAAGGCACTGACCATAGCAGAAAAGCAGAAGATCGAGCGAGAGGAAAAGGAAAAGCGAGAGAAGGCAGCGCTCTGGACAATCCCGATTACAGATATAACAAGCGACTTTGTTGAAATTTACAGAACTGTACATGAAGCCTTTGCCGGAGAGATAGATTTGCATGAGATAATTTCTAAGGGCGGTCGTGGTTCTATTAAGTCCAATTTTTGGGGGAATCTTGCATATGAGACGATCAGACAGGATCAGCAGGCGCATGTCGTATATACTAGAAGATTTAAAGTCGACCTAAGAAGTTCTGTGTATAATCAGTTTATGAAAACAGTCATTAGATATCATGACCTTGAAAACTGGGATTTTAAACAATCACCAATGTGTGCGGTTTATAAACCAACCGGGCAAATGGTAATGTTTGCCGGAGCAGATAAGCCGATCAGTTTAAAATCGTTCAACGTGCCTTTTGGCTATGTTAAGCTTTTAATTCACGAAGAGTGTGACGAAATGGCAGGTGTGGAGCAGATGGATAACATAGAGGATACATTCCTTCGAGCAGATACACCGGCGCTTGACATTAAAATCTTCAATCCTCCGAAGTCAAAAAACAACTTTATGAATGAGTACACCGAAGAATGTAAAAATAAGCCACAGACACGGATATGTCACAGCTATTATTATAATGTCCCAGTAAAATGGCTAGGAAAACGATTCTTCGAACGTGCGGAGTGGTTCAGGATTCATAAACCATTATATTATAAAAATAACTACTTAGGAGAAGTCACTGGAACAGGCGGAGGCATCTTCGATAACTTAGAAATCCGAAAAATATCGGATGAAGAGTTAATGACATTCGATACAGTAAACCACGGATTGGACTTCGGATACACACACCCACAGGTGTTCAGTCAGAATTATTATGATTATGAGACGGACACACTTTACATTTTCGGTGAGGTTTATTCTAAAAAGTGTAAAAACTCTACCTTTGCCAGAAAGATAAAGAAGTTTATGAATGTGGAGATCATATGCGATTCAGCCAGACCGGACGGAATAGCAGAGATGCAGGACTGGGGATTCAATGCGATCGGGGCAAAGAAAAGATGGGGAAGCGGAAAAGGCAGAGATTACTGCTGGGAGTGGCTTCAGCGATGCAATAAGATTGTCATTGATCCAGAACGTTGCCCGAATACAGAAAAAGAGTTTACAAAGGCAGAGCATGAGCAGCTTACAGATGGTTCATTCTCGGATGCTTACCCGACCTTAGAAGAGGATACGATAATGGCAAACATTTATGCATTGAACAGGATTATCATGACCAGCCGAAGGAATGACGGTCTTTATGATGATGAGGAAGAAGAAATTGAAGAATATGAAGACGATTAATGTGCTAGGAACAGAATATAAGATTATTATTGAAGAATTTAAAAACAGTGATACAGATGGATATTGTGATTATACAAACAAAGAGATACATTTACGGTCAGATAATGTGAATGAAGTAGGCGATTTTGAGTATTTGAAAAGAAAACAACTTCGACATGAGATAATACATGCATTTCTTGCCGAAAGTGGTTTGCAGTCGAATTTTCAACATTTTACAGAATTTGGACACGAAGAGACAATGGTTGACTGGATAGCGATTCAATGGCATAAAATAAATGAAGTTTTCAGACAACTTGAAATTTGAGGGATGTAGAATGAATTTTTTTGAAAAAATAAGGGAGACGATCATGAAGTTTTTTAGAACAGATGCTGAGAAAGAATTTAATGTCGAGTTTATCACTTCCCCGGAGATCGAGAACTCACAGCAGAGATGGAACGACATCATTAAGGGGAGTCCTTTCTGGGTTGATCCGAAAAAAAATGACATTAGGACAATAAATTTCGCAAAATTCCTCTGCCAGTACACAGCAAAGAAAGCATGTATGGATTTATCAGTTAGCATAACAGGTTCAGAAAGAGCAGATTTTATTAATAAGTGCATCAGGGCAATGGTTGACACTTCTATCAGAGACAAAGTAGAAGATATGCTAGGAGTTGGTGGGATCATCTTAAAGCCGAACGGCTCAATGAACAAAGACAACATGATCGATTATATTATGCCGTGGGATTTCGCAATCACAGAAAAGACCAGCAACGGAGATATCAGAGGATGCATTTTTATTAATCGACTTTTAAAAGATAAAGTGTACTACTACCGGCTTGAATACCATCATTTCACGACCTCAAAAAATAAAGAGGGCGAAGAGATGAACGTGTACGAGATCCAGAACAGAGCGTTCAAGTCAAACAGCAGTAACTCACTTGGAAAAAAGATAGAACTGCATGACGTTCCTGAGTGGTCTTCAATTGAGGAAGCAGTTCATATTATGAACGTAGAAAAGCCGCTGTTCGCCTATTTGAAAACACCATTCAACAATACAATCGATTACTCATCTCCAGAAGGTGTATCGATTTTCTCAAATGCACTTATGGAGCTTAGAGATCTCGATATAGCATGGAGTAAAAAAGGGAATGAGGTTGAGGATTCTCAGCACATTACTTTTATTAATGAGAATGCCATGACAAAACAGGCAAAAGGCGGTACACGCACCTCAACAGTGGAGCTTCCTCGGTTCGTTAAAGGCTTGAAATTTGGGCTTGATTCAAAAAGTACGATTGATGAACACGTCCCGACCATGCTCACTTCTGACAGAATCACAGACATTAACAGTGTTCTTTCTATGATCTCGACAAAATGCGGATTCTCACAAGGGCAGTTTATCCTTGACAGAAAATCTGGAAGATTGACAGCAACACAGGTTGAAAGTGACGATAATGAAACGGTAGAGACGATTAACGACATCCGGAAATGCATAAAGACAGCATTAAAAAATCTCATTTATGCAATTAACGTATTCTGTGACCTTTACGGAATACCTGCCGGCTATGTGGATGCATTGGATGATGATGTACCAGACGAAGATATATTCTATTTTAAAGATTTGCTTGCAAGTTTTGAGCAGGACAGATCAAGAGCTTATAATTTAATGATTCAGGGCGTTTATTCTAAACGTAAATACCTTAAAGAATATGAGGGATTTAATGATGATGAAGTAGATGCCATGTTTGCAGAAAGAGCACAGGAAGATGCGGAAAGGAACAGTGGTGGTCTGTTTGGTGAGGAGTAAAATAATTAAAGGGATACCGGAGCTTTCAAAAAATGGTATTTTAAAAGGTGGATATATTATCCCTGAACCTGAACCGCCGGAGATGGTTCAAGTAAAGCTTCAGAAAAAGACTGCGATAGAGACGATTAAGTTTTATTTAGAAAAGTGATAGAAATGGATGCGTTAATATGAAATATAATAAAGTCATTGGAAGCTTTAATATTAAGCTTGATACAAAGCGAATGGATGAAAATTTGAGAAATGCTCAGAATGTTCTTGACGAACAGGTTGTAAATGACATGAGAAAATACACACCTATGCAGCAGGGCGATTTGAGAAACAAGACGCAGATAAAAGAACCCGGATTAATTACAGTAGATACCCCCTATGCGCATTATCAGTATGTAGGCGAACTTTATTTGACGGCAGACGGTAGATCATTGGCGAACAGTGGAGAAAAGAAGTATCCGACAGGAACAGAATTAAAATATCACACACCGGGAACAGGTAAACGATGGTTTGAAACTGCAAAAGAAAATCACGGTAAGCAGTGGATAGATCTTGTTAAAAGAGAGGTTGGAAAAGGATAATGCTTAGACCGGATTATTTTTACGGAAAAACTGATAAACTGGTTGAAATGTATCAAGATCTTGAAAATTGGATTATATCAGACATTGCAACACGATTGATAAAATCCGGTGAATTGTCAGGAACTGCCGACCGAGAATTGTGGAAACTCCAACAGATGGGACTGCATAACACAGAGATTGTAAAAAGAATATCTGAAATGTCTGGAAAATCAAGAAATGAGGTTCGCAGATTATTAAGGGATAGTGTAATGACATCATTCTCAGATGATAAGGAAGTCTTGACGCAGATATCAGCATCCGATATTATATCTCCGCTAAAAAATAATATGGCAATTCTGGCAATGAATGCAGAGTTAATAAAGACATCCGGTGAACTTGATAATTTGACAAAAACAACCATTAACCAGACACAGAAAGACTTAATCAATATGCTGAATGAGGTTGATTATAGAGTTGCATCTGGAATGCAGTCTTACAGCAGTGCAGTCTGCGAAGTTCTGGATAGATATGCGGAATCTGGTGTTATGGTAGAATACCCTGCCGGAACGAAGCGGTCTCTTGAAGCAGCAGTGAGATGTTGCATTGTCACATCTATGAATCAGACTGCGGCACAAGTGACGAACATTTATATTGCGCAAAATAAAATAGAATATGTTCTAGTATCAGCGCATCCGGGGGCAAGATATGATAAAAAGAATCCAACAGGGATTCCATCTCACGATCACTGGCAAGGAAAGGCATATAAAATAATCGGGAGCGAACCAGGATTTCCGAATCTTCTTGAAAGTACAGGCTATTCCATAAACCTTGAAACTGGAAAGGGAACTGTTGTAAATCTATTAGGACTTCACGGATACAACTGCAGACATTCACATGGTCCGTGGCGAAAAGGCATGGTAAATAAGTACCTTGATGAAAACGGAAATGTGAATATAAATGCAGATGAAAGCCAGAAGCTTTATGATTTGCAGCAGAAGCAGAGATTACTTGAAAGAGAAATTCGCAAAACAAAGCGTGAAATTATGGCTAAGAAACAGGAACTTGATATGATTGCCGAAACAGATGTAAAAGAGATCTTGCAACCTCAATATGATAAACTGGCATATAAACTGCGAATGCAGAATAAAAGGCTTCAATCATTCTGTAAGAATAATGATCTTCAATTGCAAGGCGATAGAACGAAGGTTTCTGGATTTAATAAAAAACAGTCTGCGATTGCAAATGGACGAGCAACGTCTTATGAAAATAAAATCGAAAAAAATGGTACAACGAAAGTGGAATAATATGTTATTATAATAATGTGTTAACCATACATACTTGGTTATCCACCTTTCTTTAATTAATGCAGTGGAACTCAAGCGAGACAAAAACTCACCGTCATAGCCGGAAACTCCCCAAATGAGGTAAAGCAAATGAAAAACATTGTTACGTGCTTTACCAAAGAAGAAAAAGAGCATATAAAAGAATTGTGTGATTTTACACCGACAGAAGAAACGCTCTTTGATTTACGGAAGAAAGAAAAGTCGCTAGAAGAATGTGCAGAAATTATGCATATTTCGACTAAGACAGCCGGACGTATTAACGTCAAAATGCAACATAAAATTCTTAAGGTAACTGGACAACATTTCACATAACTTTCTCCTCATTAAAGGCATCCGTTAAGGGTGTCTTTTTTGTGTCCTTTTAATGGGGTTTTACTGGGGTGGTTCAATTGTGCTGTTCATAATAAAATGAAGATAGAAAGAGAGGTTTATTATGTACGAGTATCAGAGATATAACCAGTATTCTTATCCTCAATATCAACAGCCACAGCAGATTCAACAGCAATTCCCACAACAGATCATGCCGCAACAAGCTGGACTTTGTGGAAGAATGGTTAATTCTGTTGAGGAAGTCACAGCAAATGACGTTCCCATGAATGCACCATTTGCCATTTTCCCGAAAGCAGATGGATCAGAAGTTTATATAAAATCGTGGAGTGCTAATGGCCTTATTCATACAGTGACATATAAACCGCAGTTAGACGGAAAGCAAAACGAATTACCGAAAGAAGACACTGCAACATTGTTTGCCCCGATAATGGAGCGATTAGACCAGATAGAAGCTAAAATAACTCAGTCCCAGAGGACTACCAGAGCAAAGAAAGAGAGTGATCCTGAATGAATTTAATGCAGATGATCCAGTGCGGTGGAAACCCTAAGATGATATTAAGTCAAATAATGAACAACTCTCAATTTTCAAATAATCCGATCATGAAAAATACATTCGACATGATGAACCGTGGAGACAGTAAAGGGCTGGAACAGCTTGCCAGAAATTTGTGCAAAGAAAAAGGTCTAAACCCGGAAGAAATCATGAGCCAGTTTAAACATTGATACTATTCTTGCAAGATTATGTATAAATAAATTTTATTAGGAGGAACACATATGTTTAATTCATCTCCAAGTTTAGCGGACATTGCCGCCGTTACTGGTGGAAACCGTAATGATGGTGCATGGGGCGATGGTGGTTGGTGGGTTCTCATTATCCTCTTTGCCTTATTCGGTGGATGGGGCGGTTATGGATTCGGTGGTAATGGTGGTGGCGGTTATACCGCAACTGCGGCTACACAGGCTGATATCCAGAGAGGATTTGACAATTCAGCAGTCATAAGTAAGCTTGATGGCATTACAAATGGTCTTTGTGATGGCTTTTATGCAGTAAACAACGGAATGCTGACAGGATTTAACAGCATTCAGCAGGCAATTAATGCGGACACAGTAGCAGGAATGCAGAATGCAAATGCTATTCAGTCTCAGCTTGCAAATTGTTGCTGCGAAACTCGTGAAGCTATCCAGGGTGTAAACTTCAACATGGCGCAGAACACTTGCGCATTACAGAACACCATGAACAACAACACGAGAGATATTATCGACAGCCAGAATGCCGGAACAAGAGCGATACTTGACTACTTATGCCAGGATAAGATCGCAACGTTGCAGGCAGAAAATAATGATTTGAGACTTGCAGCATCACAGGATAGACAGAACGCACTTCTGACTACCGCTATGACAGCACAGACAAATCATATTATCAGTGCTGTTAATCCATCGCCAATCCCAGCATACCAGGTGCCAAACCCGAACACATACATTCCGTATGGATGTGGTTGCAATACTGGATGCGGATGTTAGACAACTGAATAATTAAAGTATCTTAATCGACAAGATTATGTCTGCATAGCAGTATTACTTAAACACAAAGGGCAGACTTTAATGTTTGCCCTTATATTTTTGAAAGAGAGGAAAATATTATGTCAGAATTTACAGCCAATGCTTTACAGACTGTCCTGCAAGGAGAAGATGTCGCATTTACTGAGACACCGGTTTGTGGAACAAAATGTATCGTTCACAGACAGGGAAGCGGAGTAGTTAAATTAAGAGGAATCACAAACCAGTGCAAAGCCAGATTTCTTGTATCTTATAGTGGAAATATCCAGATCCCAACCGGTGGAACGGTGGAAGCTATTTCTCTTGCAATCGCAATTGACGGAGAACCTTTACAGTCTACAAGAATGATCGTGACACCTGCGGCAGTAGAAAACATGTTCAATGTATCTGCACAGGTTTATGTAGATGTTCCTTGTGGATGCTGCAGCACAATAGCGGTTCAGAATACATCTGGACAGACTATCGAGGTACAGAACAGTAATTTAATCGTAGTAAGGGAGGCTTAGTATATGCATATTGAAAGAATTCATAAAATGCTTGAATGCCTTGCTGAAAAATCCTTATGTGAGATTGAAAAAGGGATTGAGAATGTCAACACAGAAGAAATGGGAGAAGTGATCGACATGATAAAGGATCTGTCAGAAGCAGAGTATTATGCCACAATTACTAAGGCAATGAACGAAGCGGACGAAGCAGATATCATGGAGAAGCTTTTAGAGTATGGGGATGACCGAAGATATTACGACCGGTATCGTTATGCTGATGGAAGATTTGCACCGAAAGGCAGAGGAAAACGAAGAGGATATGATGAACCCCCATATTATCACATGTACCCGGATGATTACGAAGATACAGAGCACATGAGAGACATGGATAAGAAAGACCTGAAAAGGATGTATACAGATACCGGAATGATGGGAGATAGATCATATCAGAGGGATTCCAGAGAGGGAAAAGCCGGTATTTCCAGACGTACTTATATGGAGACCAGAGAAAACCATCATGGCAATTCAGAGGAAGATAAAAAAGAGCGTGCAAAAGCAAGAAAAGATTATTTGCGAGATATGCAGATGGATATTACTGAAATGACATCAGATGCAGCCCCGGAAGAAAAGCAGATGTGGAGAAATGAATTACAGATGATGTTACAGAAAATCTAAGAGGTGAGCGCAGTGTTTAAAATCAATGATATTGAATGGAATATTTTATATGTAAATCCTAATAGTGAATGCTTAATGCGTTCAGACGGAACAATTACACTTGGTGTTACAGATTGGAGCACACGAACGGTTTATTTGTCAAATGCATTAAGCGGAAGTCTGTTAGAGAGAGTTCTATCTCATGAGTTGGTACACTGCGCTTCATTTTCATATGACTGTCACATTCCAATAGATGTAGAAGAAATCGTAGCGGATTTTCTGTCTCTTTATGGAAAAGAAGTCGTTGGCATAGCAGATGATATTTTGAATGGGGTAATTGAAAATGGATGTTATAAAGCAGTATGAGGACTATATAGGGCTTAAAAAAGAATACATTAAAAATCCTACATTGGAAAACAAAAATGCAATGATAGCCAAATTAGAAGAGTACGGAAAGTATATATACGACCAGTGCAACAGATTAAGAAAGGATTGCATTGTGGAAGAAGAAAAAGAAGTACTTAGAAGGTATTTCGGTGGGAAATAGCAAAGAGGGGTGGAGCAATCTGCCCTTTTTAAAATGGTACAAAAAGTTGTTTAAAATAGGTTAAAATATATATTGAAAAGAATATTAAAAGTACCGGACAGAAAAATGGATTCTGTTCGCTAACCTAGAATAGTTATAGGATGATGCATGGCACGTCCTATTTTGGGCGTGCTTTTTTATTTTTGGGAATTAATTCAGTGGAAGAAGACACGGCTTATATCCGGGTTGTCGAGGGTTCGATTCCTTCATTCCCAATTGCCAGCTATGGAGTAAATAGCAACTCAATCGTGCCGGACTGACCGGAGTAACAACTTGGAAAGAAAGAGGTAGAAACATGGTAAACGTAGCAAACGAATTAAAGAAACTCGGAATTGAAGTTTCAGACGAACAGAAAGAGTCTCTTAAAAAGAGTATGGGTGAAGAGCTGTATTCCAAAGAAGAAATGGAAGACAAAGTTAAAAAAGCTTCATCAGAATCCGAACAGTGGAAAACCAGGGCAGAATCAGCAGAGAGAATGCTTGAAGGGTTGGATGGAAAAAGCCCGGAAGACATTTTAAGAGAGCGTGATGACTGGAAGAGACAGGCAGAGGATTCCAAAAAAGATTACGAAGCAAAAATCGCAGAGCATGAGAAGAATGAGCTTTTGAAAGAAGCATTTGCGGAAATCGAGTTTACTTCTGAATCTGCAAAGAAAGCCATTATGGAAGACATTTCCAAAGGCGTAAGCGTGAGAAATGGAAAGCTGATAGGGTTCAGTGATCTTATTGAGGAAGCTAAAAAGACAGATGCAAATGCATTTGTAAATAAGCAGACTCCGCCGGCGCGTTTTACAAAGCCGAATGAAAACAATTCCGGTGGTGATAAGCCTGCAACAAGAGAGAGCATTTTATCTATCAAAGATAGATCAGAACGTCAGAAAGCAATTGCCGAAAACATTTCTTTATTCCAACAGTAAAGGAGTTTTATATGAACAAAAACAGATTAATGATGAACACAAATTTGCAGTTCTTTGCAGCAAACGCAGGACTGATTGCAACAGGAGACATTGATGTAACTGCAAGGGAAATCGATTTTGTTACATCTTTTGAAAGAAACTGGGAAGCTTTAAGAGAAATTCTTGGAATTTCAAGAGCAATTAGAAAACAGCCTGGAACTGTTCTTAAAAGCAAATATGCAGAAGGAACGTTAGAGAGTGGGACTGTAGCAGAAGGTGATGTGATTCCAAGAACACATTACGCTGTAAAAGAAAAACCTTATGCAGAGATTACTCTTGAAAAATATGCAAAAGAAGTTTCTATCGAAGCTATCAAGGATCATGGATATGAAGCAGCTTGTGGAATGACAGATGAAGAGTTCAAGACAGACCTGCAGGATGGAATTACAACAAAATTCTACAACTATCTGAAAACTGGTACACTTACAAACACTGCAAAAACATTCCAGATGGCGGTAGCTAAAGCTATTGGATCTGTCAAGAATAAGTTCAAGTCAATGCACAAAACTGCTACAGGAGTTGCAGTGTTTGCAAATATCATGGATTTCTATGATTATCTTGGAGATTCAAACATTACTTTGCAGACAGCCTTTGGACTTACCTATATCAAGGGATTCCTCGGAGCAGACATTATGTTCCTTTGCTCTGACAACGAAATCCCAGCAGGAAAAATTCTGGCAACACCTGTAAACAACATCGTTGCTTATTATGTAGATCCGTCTGACGGAGATTTTGAGAAAGCCGGTCTTTCTTACACAGTTAGTGGAGAGACAAACCTTATCGGATTTAAGGTAAAAGGCGATTACGATCGTGCAACCAGCGTAAATTATGCACTGTTAGGATTTGTACTTTTCGCAGAGTACATTGACGCAGTAGCAAACGTTTCAATCACACCGGGGGAATAGTTCCCACTACACAGGCGGTAAATGCTAGTGGGGAACTCACGGAAGAATACTTAAACTCTCTTACAGTTGCAGAAATTAAGGCACTGGCAGAGAGTAAAGGGTATTCACTGACCGCAACAAAGAAAGCTGATATTATCAGCGAAATCTTATCACAGCAATAAGGAGTGTGGAGCAATGTCATATGTAGATTTTGAATATTACCAAACTAAATATGGTGGAAGTTTGTTCAAAAACGAAAAAGACTTTGCTCCATATGAAAGAAAAGCGGAAAGAAGAATCAATGCGATCACATCAAACAGGATTGTGTTTTATCCTCAGCCAGAATCAGAGGATGTATGGTGGGATAATATCAAAGATTGCACCTGCGAAATAGCTGAATTGCTAAAGAATGTATCTGAGTACTCCGCGGCAGTCAATAACTTTGGTGTTATTTCAAATACAGACGGAACTGTAAAAGGGAAAATGATTAAGAGCATGACTTCTGGAAGTGAATCAGTATCTTATGATGCCGGAGCATCTTCTTCGACATTGGTAGAGATTGCAAAATCAGAAATGGAACTTAATAGAAAGTGCTATGATATTGCATCAAATTACCTAACCGGAATGGTTGATACAAGGCATGAAAACCTTTTGTACATGGGAGTTTAGCTTATGGGAATCGGATATAAAGATGCCGTGGTTTTATATAACAGGCATTACAACGACACTTTAGAAACTGAATATTATTTCGGTACTCTATTTGAAAATGTAAGAATCGAGCTTACACAGGCAGAGAACATAAGTAAATCTGGAATGAAAGATGCAGATAGTTTTCTTGTAAAAATCCCGAATGACGGCACATTGAATTATGCTAATCCACCAGACTGGGAGAACATGAGCGAAGAAGAAAAGCTAAAGCATTTCACTTTAAGAAGTAATGATTTTGACTTTGTAGTGATTGCAAAAAAAGATGAACTTCTCATTGATAGGGAATTGCCGGTTGGATTAATTAATTCAGACGATTATCCGGGTAAATTCTTCCAGTACATGGTAAATGAAAAAGGGAATTGCTACAAAGTGAATACTATAGGTGTTTACAGCCTTATACCAAGGTTTGAGATTGGAGGTAAATGATTTGGATGAAAAGCCAAAAATAATGCTTGTATCAGATGCAGAAACGGCGCAAAGAGCTATTCTTGATATGATAAATAGTTATCCAGATTTTCCGCCCGGTTTCAAACCATCAAATTCAACAATCTTATGGAACAGCATAAAAGATACTCAGTCTATTGGAGTTTTTCCGGCGCAGGATCCTGTTTATTTGAAAAAATATGTCAGCGGTTCTTATGTCGGACAAATGACGTTCCAGATCGTATACAAAAGCAATCCAACAACAAACAAGGATAATATTGCAGCAAGCAATCTGCTTGAAAATATTGCAAAGTTCCTTGAAAGTGGAGAATTTACATTAAAAGATAAAAATTTTGTTGTAGAACAAATCAACCGCACATCGGATGTATTTTGCGGTACAGCAGATGGGAAAACAACAGAATTAGCAATTAATATGCAGCTTAAATATTTTTATAAAAAATAGGAGGAATACTCATGGCAAAAGACAGAACTAACATGGTCTCACTTTTGGATATTGGAAGCCTTATGGGTGGAAAAAGTGAAAAGCTTGCTGAAATGGGTGATGGTTTCACAGAGCTTTCTGAAGACTGGGGACCTAACACAGAAAGCACACAGTACGTAAACATGAAAAATGCAAGCAACTCTGTAAAAGGGTATGCATTTTCAATGTCTCCAGAAAGAGAACATTTGTCAGATGAAATGCAGACAGTGTTTAATGATGTTTTTAAAAAACTTCCAACAGGAGATCAGTGCGAGACATATTATTATCGCTTCTTTAAAGCTGATATTACAAGCGGATCCGGCGATTGTATCCGTGTCCCAGTAACTGTATGTGCATCAAGCACTGGTGGAGCGGGTGGTGATATTTTAAAGTCTACAGTCCAGATTAATGGAAATGGAGATGTAGAACTTGGAACAATCACTATTGCTGGTGATGGATCGTTCACATGGGCGCCTAAAGTAAGCGCTTTTGCTTTGGATGAAGATTACCCAGTTTCATAGGTGTTAATTAAAAATTAGCATATGTGGGATGCCTACCTTTCCTTGGTGTCCCACATTAGGAAAGGATGTTAAAAATGGAAGAAATTAAATTAAGCAGTGGCATAAAAAAAATTGCAATAAAAGACGAAGACGGAGATCTTATTACAGTTATAACAGTAGATACAGCGAATGCAGACACAGCTAAGAAGTTTGCAGGTGTAATTGATAAATTAAATAATATATCTCAAAACTGTGAAAAAGAAGCCGCCGAATGGAGAAATAACCACAAAGACGATATGAATGTGGATGATATTAATGTGGATGCAGCATTAGAACTGAACAGCATTCGTGTAAAATATCTTAAGCAGATTACGGAAAGTATAGATGGGTTGTTTGGAGAAGATGCCATGAAACAGATTTACGGAGATATTGTCCCGGATGAACTTGCAATCGTGGAGTTTGTAGAGCAGGTTATCCCTGTTATGAATAAGCTTTTCAATAAACGTTTTGAACAGGTGCAGAACAGATACAATGTAAGAAGACGTGGGGCAAAATAATGAACAATGTCATGCTGGACAATTTGCCTACTGAATGGAACGCATACAAAGTAAATACCGATTTCCGCATAGGTATGCAGATTTATATTTTGCAATATGACAAAGAAATGAATGAGTACGAGAAAACAACTTCTATTCTTTATCTTATGTTCTCTGATGAATACGGAGAACTTAGAGACCATCCACAGCACAATGAGTTAAATGAATGTATTTCCTGGTATTTAAACGGATGGTATCACGACAATACCGGCAGTAGAAAAAATACAAAGCGTTTTATTGACTATGATGTAGATCAATGGAGAATATATGCAGATTTTTTGCAGATATACGGTATTGATTTGTCCGTAGCAGATATGCACTGGTGGAAATTTAATGGCTTGATCTGGAATATGCCAAGAAGATTATCTTCTCTCATGGAGGTAATTGAGATCCGACAGAAGAAGATTGAAAAGAACATGAGTTCCAAAGAAAAAGATGCAATCAGAAACGCACAAAATATATATGCTTTGGAACAGTCAGAAAAAGAGTATACCAGCGAAGAAAAAGAAAAGATAGACGATTACGATCGTATGATGGAAGAAATAAGAAAGCAGAAAGAAACAGAACAGGAAGCATTGAAACAGTTTAAGAAATGAGGACTTTAGCATGGCTGAATATGATGGCGAAATCAGAATAAAAACGTTGATTGAAAATGGAGAAGCATCTAGTAAGCTCATGCAGATGGAATCACAGTTTCAGAAGCTTGCAAGAGAAGCTAGCAATGTATCGGAAAAAATGAGAGAGCTTGCAAAAGCAAAAATCCCAACCGAAGAATATAAGAACTTAGGCAAACAGTTTGATAGTTTAGTATCAAAAGGTCAGAACCTCTCAGAAAAACTGAAAGAAACAGAAAAATACACGCCATCAAAGCAGTATAAAGAAGCAACAAAGCAATTGGAAGAATTGCGATCCAAGCTGTCGCAATTGCAAAACAGGCAGGAAAAATTCCTTGCTACCGGAGGAAACAAAAAGAGCCGGACATACAAAGCAATGCAATATGATGTAGAAGATTTATCTAAATCGATTGCGTACGTTCGCGGCGAAATAAAAAGCATGGAGCAAACAGGCGATGATAAAGTGCTTTCCTCAAAATGGGTAGACCTCAAGAACAAAATGGCAGAAACGGGAAAAGAAGCCGCAAACGTTAAGGCGCAGATGCGGGAACTCGAAAGCTCCGGAAAAGCATATTCCGACCCTACAAAAACAGAAGAATACAAAAAGCTTTCCAACAAGCTTGCAGGCATCACAGATCAGCAAAACGTATTAAATCAGAAGATGAGAGAAACCGTTGTCAATGAGAAATCTATTGGTGCTGGTGCGAAGAACATTGAAAAAGTAGGAAAAGCGGCAAAAAAATCCTCTGGCTTAATATCTGACATGGCAAAACGGATAAAGCAGACAGTAATTAGTTTTGCAATATTCGGTGCGGTTATGAAAGTATCTCAGACCATATCCAAGGCATTTACAGAAGGTATACAGAACATGGCGAAGTATTCTTCTGAATTTAATGGAAAAATGTCTGAAATGGCAAGTGCTTCGGCTACATTAAAAAATTCTATTGGAGCACTGACAGCGCCTATCATATCTGCATTGACACCAGCAATCGTAACCTTATGCACATGGCTTACAAATGCTATTAATGCTATGAATAGATTTATTGCGGCTATAAGCGGAAAAAGCACTTGGACAAAGGCAAAAAAGCAGCAGGTAGACTATGCGGCATCTCTTGATAAACCAGCCGGTTCTGCCAAAAAAGCGGCTGGAGCATTGGCGGCTTTTGATGACTTGAATGTATTGCAGAAAAATGATTCTGGGAGCGGTAGTGGTGGTACTGGTAGTGGCGGATCTGATTTATATGAAGAAGTCCCTACTGGAAAAGAATTATCAGATAAAATCCAGCCATTTATAGATTATTTAAAAAAATTAAAAGTTTCTATAAAAAATGGATGGGATGAAACCTGGAGCAATTTAGATGTTTCTTTACAATTTGATAATATTAAATCCAGTATAGAAAGCATAAAGAATTCATTTTTAAATATTTTTTCAGATAGTGAAGTTTCTGCATCTGTTGACAATTTTGCTATGACTTTTTCAAGGTCACTTGGAAGCATTTCGGCATCTGTAGTAAGCATAGGTGCTACCATAGCAGAAAATCTTCTTGGTGGGATATCTATTTATCTTGAAAGTAATTCTGAAAATATAAAAAATTATATTATCGACATGTTTGATATAGCATCTGATATTTCAGTGTTGGCATCACAGGGGGCAGATGCATTCGCAAATGTATTTTCTGTATTTGGGGATGAAAATGGACAGCAGATCACGGCAAACCTGATTCAGATTTTTTCGGATGCGTTCATGATGGTTACGGAGAATGCAGCAAAATTTGGAAAAGATATTATCGATTGCATCGTGACACCTTTTGTAGAAAATCAGGATGCTTTAAAAGATGCTTTGGATGGACTTCTTGGTGTGATTGCGGATTTGACAACGACTATATCAGACGGTGTACAGCATGTGACCGATAAAATCACAGAATTGTACGATGAACACATTCATCCGTTTGTCGAAAATGTAAAAAATGGAATGTCAGAATTAATAGAAAAATTTCTTGAATTTTGGAACACTTATGTGCAGCCTATTTTACAGAATCTGGCGTTAATGTTTGAGGATACCTATGAAAATCATTTAAAGCCTGTGTTCGATAATATTTTCGAAATAATTGGAATCGTGATAGACATACTGAACGATTTATGGACAAATATTTTGCAGCCGATTATTGCATGGATTATTGAAAATGTGCTTCCGGTAATTCTGCCGATTATTGAAAACCTGAGCCAGAATATAAAAGACAGCGTCGATTTTATTTTAGATCTGATCAATTTTTTACTGGCAGGGGTAAAACTTGTATTTGCTGCAATTCATGCATTACTTACGAAAGACACAGATAAAGCATTACGCCAGGCAGAAAAATCAGTAAAAGATTTTGTGAACAGTGTTATCCAGATGTTTGAAAATATGGTAAACCGGGTTATTAATGGTATCAATTCATTGATTTCTGGCTTTAACAGCATTGGATTTGATTTACCTGATTTTTTGGGTGGCGGATCATGGCATCCAAGTATTCCAACAATTCCTACTGTAAAGCTGCCTCGTCTTGCCAACGGTGGCGTAACAACCGGAAGGACACTTGCAGAAATCGGAGAAGCCGGAAGAGAAGCTGTCCTGCCACTTGAAAATAATACCGGCTGGATGGACGACCTTGCATCGAAGCTTGCAAGCAAAATGCCGGACTACAGCGGTGCAAAGACAGTAGTACTGGCGGTGGATGGTAAAGAGTTCGCAAGAATCAATCTGCCATATTTGCAGGATGAAGAAATAAGACTTGGGATAGCGGAGGGATAAGATGAAACATAAGTACACGCAAGGACTTATCATTGATGGAATTACATATAATATCCCTCTGGTGTCTATCCAGAGGACACTGGACTTTCTGGAAAAGTATGCAGAGAGGACAGAGGACGGCGACATTAAAATCGAGAGCATCGGACTTTATAAGAATTATACAATCTCAATTGGAACGATCGATGATGCAGAAATGTATGACAGGCTGATAGATCATATCACGGATTGCGATAACAGATTCCATCATGTATTACTACCGGATGCAAGCAAGCAGTTTGATTTCTATGGGTATTTTTCATCCATTAAAGATGAAGTAGAAAAGGTATTTGACAACGGAGCGAAATATAAAGGATTGTCTTGGAAAATGACGAGTAAAAAACCATTTAAGACACCGTAAGGGGGCATTTATGAGAACATATTGCAGGGCAGAAATGAAATTTATAGATGTTACCGCACTTGCGGATGCTGCGGTCACGACAAATGATAACCAGGGCATAGGTTCAGTTGAGTTATTTGCAGACCAGACGGAACAGTCCGATTATGGAACTTTCGAATTTAATCAATTTATACTTGATGGAAGTAAAAGCTTATTGCCGGAAAATCCAAACGATATTGCATTCTGGAGTGCTGCATTATCAAAGGATGGCTGCACGTTTGAAACGAATCCCAAAATCACGATCACATTTAAGGAGCAGCATACATCCGCAGCGATCACACTTTATTTTGAAGATGAACCACCAGCAGAGCTGAAAATCACATGGTATACAATCGCCGGTACAAAATTAATCACAGAGACCTTTTACCCGAACAGCCTTATTTATGTTTGCAATACACAGGCGCAGAATTACGGAAAAATTGAGATTGAATTTGTAAAGACAACTTTTCCACAGAGATATATTAAGCTTCAGTATATTTTATACGGAAAATATATCGTATGGGATAAGGATATGATCCAGACAGCCAAGGTGCAGGAGGACATTGATGTGACTTCTGCAACCTTGTCTATCAACGAAGCGGATATTTCGATTGTTGATATGAATAATGATTTTGACGCAGAAAACGAAAACGGAGCATGGAAGAGTGTACAGAAAACGCAGGAAGTTACATTGTCAGAGTTTAAGAACGGAAACATGATTCCTATGGGAGCATTCTTCATCGACGATTTTTCTTTTTCAAAGAATATTGCGAAATTCAAGCTGATTGATGTAGTTGGGTTATTAGATAAGTATACATTTTATGACGGACAGATATATAGCAATGTCCGTGCAGAAGTGATACTGAATGCGATATTTGCCACTGCCGGTATTAAAAAATATACGATTGATGAAGAAGTAGGTAACACACTTTTAAGCGGCTATTTAGCCATACAGACGTGCCGTAAGGCATTACAACAGGTATGTTTTGCGTGTGGTGCGGTTGCGGATGACAGCCGGAGCGATACCATCAAGGTTTATAAGCCAGACAAATATGTGAAATCCACTGTCGGGACGGATCGCAAATTTAATGGAAATACGAAAGTATCTCTTGAAAAATATATCTCTGGTGTGAATATTGAGATGAAAAACTATGCATTGGAAGAAAAGACATCTGATATTTATAAGAAAACATTGCCGGCCGGAGATACCAAGATTACATTTTCAAGTCCATATCTTCCATCGTCCATCACGGCAAGTGTCGGCACGCTGAAAGAAGTAAAAACAAATTATCTCATCATTAACATGCCGGATGCCGGACAGTGCCAGATCACAGGTATTAAATATGCAAATACCACTTTTTCTTATGAGAAACGTGTGGATAAAATCGAAGCTGGAGAGACAGAAAATATAAAGAAGTACAGTGGATGCACCATTTATAATGCTGATATATTACCCGATATCGCCGCTTATCTTTTGGATTATCATGCCTTGAGAAAAAAGGTGGGAATGAAGTACCTGGTTGACTTAGAGCAGGTAGGAAATTGGGCGAATATAAATTCCATCGGTGGCAAGACATCGACAACATTGATTGAAAGCCAGACGCTTGATTTGACCGGTGGATTTATCGCAACGGCAACGTGCAGGGGGTATTCAGTAGTTGTTACGGAAAATTACTTCGCCGGAGTTGAATTATATACAGGAGGAGATGTGATCATCTAATGGAAATGAGACCAATTATA